>Ga0224501_10001237_pt1 | contig 19782 bp, 15 predicted proteins | sample SF_Oct11_sed_USG_4_FD_169105 | JGI IMG/M metagenome (GOLD analysis project Ga0224501, IMG submission 169105) | Sediment microbial communities from San Francisco Bay, California, United States - SF_Oct11_sed_USGS_8_1 | ecosystem: Environmental > Aquatic > Marine > Sediment | place: USA...
ATCCGTTAGATCAACCACTTACAAAAGCACTACTCATAGAACTACTACTCTAATACTTATCTTACTATTTGTAAACTGTTTTTTATCTTTTTTACCCTTAATTTATTCCACTCTCTATCACTCTATCACTCTATCACTCTATCACTCTATCACTCTATATCTCTAATTCTCTAATTCTCTATCTCTCTAATTCTCTAATTCTCTAATTCTCTAATTCTCTAATTCTCTAATTCTCTAATTCTCTAATTCTCTAATTCTCTAATTCTCTAATTCTCTAATTCTCTAATTCTCTAATTCTCTAAACTACTCAATCATTCCTTCAATAAGTTCAAACTGGTTTTGTAACTTTTGCGATGAAATACTACCCTGGGTTTTAACCCCGGGCGAAAACAGACTGATTCGATATTCTTCAAGCATCCACAATAGCTTGTCGAGCTCAGATTTAATCTCTTCATTTTTTGATTCTTCACTCAAGTCCTCCCACCATTCCTGCCATTCAAACCAGATTTCCAGTGCCTGTTCTTCTTTGGGAAAGTTTGTTTGCATGCGTTTGATTCGACTTTGGATCCCCTTATGATACCTTGTATAATGCTCAAAAATTCGGTCTTCAGCACACAGTAAAACATCGCCAGACCAAAGTGACTTTAACTGCTGTATCATATCTTCAACTGAATCTTCATAGGCCGATTGAGTTAAATCAAATAGTTCGGAAAATAAAGATTCTCTCTGTTTCAGTAACGGCATAATATCAACAAGGTACCCTGCCATATATTGCCTGAAATTTTTTGTAAAGAAATCACGACTCCTATCAAAATCTTGCTGGCTAAACTGATTTGTGTTTATCTGTTTTTTAATAACCGAAATCGCATAGGCTAGTATACTTACATCATAAAAAGACTGAAAACCATCCAATCGAATAGACAAACGCTCCATTTCTTTTTTATCAGGCCATGTGTTATAAAATTGATTTACTGACGACTGGTTTTCCAGCAAAATTAACCTTGCCATACCTTTATAGTGACTATTAAGCGCTGATTGCAATGAGGGAAAATCCTTAACAGAGACATCCGTTTTCTGATCACATAATCCCTGAAATATACGAATTTTCTGACCATGAAATTCTTTAAATGTTTCAATTTGAAACTGCTTAAAACGCCATAGACGAATGCTACTTTCAAAAGTTTGTTCACTACTCACATCTGTCAGTTCAACATCATTTAAATCAACTGCTTTAAGGGATTGATAATAGCTCACATTTTTGCCACTTATTACTCTATATTTCATTGTCAAATGCGCTTCGACCTTATCAATATCAAAATTACTTTCGTTGACCGGACTGCCCATTATTTTAGTTAGCGCTTTTGCCAGAGCCGTCAAAAACAACACCTGTTGTTTGTCCTCATGGAGAAAATCCTGACAACATTGAAGTGCTGTTTCATTTAACGGGATCAAATTTCTTCTGATGGGCTTTGGTAAGGTTTTTAGCGTGGCTAAAACCTTTTCTTCCAAATAGCCAGGTACCAACCAGTCAAAATCTCTATCGCTAAACTGCTTGGCCATATTGACAGGGATTTCAACACTCACGCCATCACTTTCACTTCCAGGCGCAAAGGTATATTTCAATGGCAATTCAACACCTTTCACAAAGATAGATGGTGGAAATTGCTCATCATCACCGATTCGGGTTTGGGTTAATTGTTCTAATGAGAAAGAAAGCAGTTGATTATGCTTGATTGGTTCTTTCTTTATCCATTTTTTTAAACTTGTCAGACTACAAATATATTCCGGTATAACATTTTCATAAAGACTGGCTAGCTGATTTGTATCAATTGCAATATTGTTTTGCCTGAACTTTTGTTCCTGCTCTTTTAACGATTTAATCTTTTCCCGGTTACTTTTTAAAAAAGGTAAATTTTCATTTATTTGATCTTTAGCCAAACCTTCCTTTAAAAACAGCTGGCGGCATAAGTCTGCATCAACGGCTGTATAATTGATCCGACGCTGATTAACCACTGGCAAACCAAGTAAACTTTGATTTAACAAGGCAACAGCATGTCCTTTCTTTTTACTCCAGTGAACATCCTGATAGTTGTTTTTGAGTAAATGACTGGCATACTTTTCAATCCACTCTGGCTTAATCTCACCATTCATTCGCGAATAAATTCGGTCTGTTTCGATCATCTCGGCAGACAGTATCCAGAGATCCCGTTTTTTAAAATACAAGGATGAAGGATGAATCCATATTTTTAACCCTCTAACCCCCTGATAATGCCGTTCATTGGTTTTGCAAAAGATATGGGTGATAAAACCGGGGATAAGAGCTGCATGGATTTCATCATCATGGGCTTCACTGCTGTTCACCTTAATCGATAAACTTTCAACCAGCTCCTTTAATTGAAAATAGACTTTACGCCATTCAAGCCATCCTAAAAAGTTAATCAAATTTTTAACACACCACTGTTTAAAGGCATTGGCAGATAGTGCCTCTTTTTGCTGGTTTAACTGTTTCCACAGTGTTATGGCTGTCAGAATATCGGAACCATTTTGATGATACACCTGATGCAACTGATCAGCCTTTTGTTGTTTGTCGTGTGGCCTTTCCCTGACTTCTTTCACACTCATCAGCGAACAAATAACCAACATTTCATCAACCGCTTTTAAATCAGGCTGAACCAGTATTCTGGCAAGTTGTGGATCAATGGGTAACCTGGCCATTTGAAATCCAATACTGGTCAGTTCATTTTGTTTATCTATTGCGCCCAATTCAAACAGATGATTAAAAGCAGATTGCCAGGCGCGTTCATCAGGTACATCGATAAATGGAAAATGCTCAACGTCTTTAACATGAAGTGATTTGAGTTTTAAGGCAACAGAAGAAAGGTTGGTTCGTCTGATTTCTGGTTGGGTAAAATCCTCGCGCAGTTCATAATCCTGTTCAGAATAAAGACGAATACAAACACCTGGCGCAATACGGCCACAACGCCCTTTTCTTTGCTCTGCACTGGCTTTTGAGATTTTTTCGATAGGTAACTGCTGGATCTTGCTTCTTTGACTATAACGACTGATTCTGGCCAATCCTCCATCAATTACAAAAACAATTCCTGGCACCGTCAGTGAAGTTTCAGCAACATTGGTTGAGACAATAATTTTCCGCTTTCCGGCTGGTTGGAAAATAGCTTGTTGTTCTTTTAAATTCAATCGAGCATACAAGGGTAAAATCAGGCAAGTCTTATCAAGCTGCTTTTTGAGAAGATTAATGATCGACTTAATCTGAGCTTCACCTTCAGTGAAAATCAAAATATCGCCGCTGCTGTGTTGTATACATTCCTGTGTTGCCTCAGCAATACCATTTAATAAAGGATCATCATCTAAAAATGTTGAATCATCTGCATAATCACTTTCGACATCAATTGGTCTGTACCTTACTTCAACAGGATAACTTCGTCCGGAAACCTCAAGAATAGGTGCATCATTAAAAAATGCTGAAAACCGCTGAAGATCAATAGTTGCAGAGGTAATGATTACCTTGAGGTCTTTTCTGGTATGAAGAATGTTTTTGATAAAACCTAATAAAAAATCGATATTCAAACTACGCTCATGGGCTTCATCTACAATCAGGACTTCATATTTTGAGAGTAACGGGTCACTGTCAATTTCGCTCAGCAACATGCCATCCGTAATCAATTTAACTCTGGTCTTATCGCTCAGCTTCTGATTAAAGCGAACGGAATAGCCTACAAAGTCACCCAGATTTGAATTCAACTCATCAGCGATACGTTTGGACACACTGGTGGCTGCAACACGTCTTGGTTGAGTATGGCCGATCAAACCTCTGGCACCTAGTCCGGCTTGCAGGCAAATTTTAGGCAACTGAGTCGTTTTGCCGCATCCGGTTTCACCCGCAACAATAATAACTTGATGTCTTAATAATAATTGCTGAATTTCATTTACTTTTTCAACAATAGGCAAATCCTGAGGATAATCAATTGCCGGAAAAGTCTCGTGAATGGATTGTGTAGCCGCTTGTGATTTATCCACTAACTGCTCTAATTGTCCCTGCCACTTCTGTTTTTCTTTATCGGAGTTTTTTTTATTTCTTAGCTTGCCTGACAAATGAAAATACAACCCCATTTCTTGAGTCTGTAACTGGCTAATATCAATCATGGTTTTATTTCAAATATCTCTTTTCAAATGGGCTAATCTGACACAATCAGGAAAGGCTACAATTAAATGACAGAACTTATTTCGGTTAAAAATCTGGCTACCGGTTTATAAAAATCCTTATCTTCCCAATATCCGGTATGGCATGCAGGATTCCAGGAAGTAGCTGCACTGCCAACATTAATCTCAATATCAGCTGTGACATGTTGGTCAAATAATTCGGACAAGCCTTTTAAGGGATAAGCGATAATGTCATCCTTGTCATAAAAATTGTACCATTTTGCCATCTCTTGCAAATCATCTGACAACTTGTCACCAGCAATCGAATCGGGATTGGTCATTAACAAATCATTATTTTTAATGGCGTACAATCCCATCGGGTTACCAAAGGTTACATAACCGCATAGTGTCCGCATCAGCTCAAAATCAGAACGCTCTTTTTGTTCTGAACCATTCGAAGTATTGTTAGAATGCCTTATCTTGTTAATGTAGTTAGTCATCACTACCGCACCAAACGAATGCGCCAAAATAATCAGCGGTGTATTATTTTGATCGATACCTCTATGAGATGAAAAACGTCTGAACTCGTCTTTTATCCTGTTGTTGACAGATTCATAAAAAGCAGTTTTTGGCTTGTACAGCAATGCCATTGCCTGAACATCGGTGACAATTTGACGCAAGTTTTGATAACTCAGATCGCCCTTGTAATTGGACTTTTGGCGGAACTCATGAAGGTCATCACTGATTAGATTTCCCCAATAGATTTCATGAAACACCAAATCCGTCTCATCAAAACCAGGGTTGGATTTAAGATATTCTTCTGTAATTCTGTGCTTTAGCTCAACGGAATAAAACTGCTCTTCACTACCAAGACCATGAATTACCGCAACAGCAATCTTGCCCATGGAAAACTCTTATTATTAGTTTAATAAAGATGCATGCAAACATATCACAATCCACCAAAAGAATCAGCTTTTAATCTGAAGCAATGGGAAATGAATTATGAATTTGAAATAATGGCGGAGCGGACGGGACTCGAACCCGCGACCCCCGGCGTGACAGGCCGGTATTCTAACCAGCTGAACTACCGCTCCGCAGATGTAGTAAAAGGACTTCACTACTGTGTTTCAGCGGGCGCAATGATACGTATCAGTTAGAGGTGTGTCAATGCTTATTTTAAAAAAATCTGATTTTTTTTGAGATTGATGAAATACTGTTCAAAAAGCGTAAAAATGAAACAATTTTCACTACATTTTATCACCACTTTCTTCAAAAGCATCATCCCAACTTGGTTCATCATCATTAGAACCTGATTTATCTTCACCTGATTCCAATGCGTCCAGCATACTGTCCAATTCGTCCAATTCGTCATCAATTTCCGGCTCCACCACAGCATTAATTGTCCCATCTAAATCTGAAGATTCTGCACTTGTATCTTGCTCACTGGTTTCAACAGCATCTTTTTCGGGTAAAATTTCAGAATCAGTAGTATTTTCTTGCACTTCCTCCTTTTCAGAAACCACTTCAATATCATCTTCATCGTCAATCCCCGATCCTGAATTTTGACTTGAAAAGGTTTCCATTGCATTAATGATCTGATCGACAGACATTTTATTTTTGGGAACTTCCTCTCCAAACATAGAACTAAATTCACCGAAAATATTATTCAATGTCGTGAGTGTGACGTGTACTTCCTGTTTTAAAGATTTGTTTTCTCCTTTTAACCTTTCAACTATTTCTGGTAAATCTTCTTCAGATTCATCTGAAACACCATCTGGAGTTTTTGTTTTTTTAGCTGATACAACTTCAAGGTCATGATATTTTTGCACAATACGCGACATATCTTTATCAAGTGAAATCAGAAGTTCAGCATTACTGTCGAGTAAACCACTGATTAAGTTCCTGAATAAAAACTTTCTTTCATTCAATATACTGCTACAAATATTAGATGCTGACTCTTCATCCTGAGACAGTTTCTCCTTCAAAAATGACAACAGTTCACTTTTATGTTCTGTCTCATTATTTTTGATACTTTGAATCAAATCTCTGGCAATTTTTTGATTAAACTTTCTTTTTTTTGCCAGAAGAACCAATGTAATAACACTCAACAGAAAAAACGGCAGAGTAATCTCTGCAACCAATATCCATGAAATTAATTCTGAATCCATTAATCTTCCTCAATTTATCCTATTCATTTAGTTTTACTCATGTCAACTTGCTCAAACTATTCACCAGAGAGTTCATCAAGCATTGATTCAGCTGACTTTTTACGACGTTTTTTAATCATCACCCAAACCACATAACCTAAACCAAACAAAACTAGATTTGCTCCCAATCCGATATAAACCCATTGCGTTTGATCTTCTTTAACTTCAGGCTCAATAGCTGGTTCTACAACCTGTTTTTCTTTGCTATCATCTTTTTCAGGTGGTGTTTCATCAGTTTGTTTTGCCAGTTCATCTGCCAGTTGGTTTTGTTTTTCTGATTCCAGTTTAGTAGCCTGTTCAGCCAGATATTCTTCAGTTGCTGGCGCATCAAACTTGACAGGGTCAGGAGAAACTGAAAAATCTCTTCCAGACAAAGACTTACCTTTTATATCAAAAGCAACCGAATAACGACCACCCTCTTTTAATGGACTGATCTCAATAGGTTCGCTTAAAGTTAAAGGCAAAAACTGTTTTTCTCCCAACGGGTTAATTACTGTTGCTGTGACCTTTAGAGAATCCATCTGAACAATGTCTTCTCTCACCGAAAAAATAACCCTGTGCGGTGTTTTATCTGTACTTGAAACTTCCACCTGCTCAGTCAATGGCGAGCCATAAATATTAATACTATGCTGCCTTACTCTTTCAAAGGTTGGACTTTTAACAGACAATTCAAGCTTTAATGTTCCTTCAGTTCCGTCGGTAAAAAAGTTTTGTTTAAAACTGTTAGCAGACGAATCATGAAACATTGCCAGACGTTGTTGTTGTTCACCTTTATCCTGAAGAAGCGTTGCCTCAACCAGTTTTAAAAATTCCTTCCTGGCAATAACTTTACCATCTTCAGTTAATCGCATTTGATAATTAATGGCCTCACCGGACAAGAGATTATTCGGCAAATCATCAATTAACAACCCCAGTTTACTAACAACCATGACTCTGTTTTCCGGATCAACATCTGCTTCTATTTTCCAGTCTCCGGCTTTCGGTTTATCTACAGTAATCAAGTCATAACCTTCTGTTGAAAACCATCTAACTGTCGTATCTGATGTAGCTCTGTCTATAACCTTTTGATCTGGCGAATGTAATCGGGTTTGTTTTCCTGAATCAGATTTAAAAACCAGAATGGTCATTTCTTCAATACTGGCATCTACAGTGAATTTATTTTCTGATATTGGTAGTGCGTCTCTTTGGGCTGACATTTCGAACAGTTGTAAAAATACTTTTTGCAATTGCTCAGCTGTATCAACCGATTGATATGAACCATCAGTTTTAACTGACAGCAACTTTAAAAGTTCATGATCAGCATTTTGTGATAGCGCGATAGTGTGAATTTTTATATTAGCTTTAACCAGTTTGGGAAGAATAGTATTGATAATCTTTTCCCTTTCCCGCTTGTTAACGTTTGGATCTTTTGAAATATCAACCATGCCATCTGTTAACAAGATAATGCTTCGTTTTTCATTATCATCTGGCGTTGTCCAGCCATAGCTTGCTTTAACTAATGCATCGCCAATATTTGTGTATAAGCCTGCCGAACTGATTTTTTTAGCTGCCTGAGTAGAAGCTTCCTGCCATTCTTGATCAACTTTACCTAAAGGAACCAGCATATTCACATAGCGACCAAAAGCCCAAACGCCTGACTCAGCGCCTTTAGGCATTAAATTTGTAACTAATTGAAGCGCCGGAATTCGAAGTTTGTTTGGATCGTTTTGTTTCATGCTGCCAGAGATATCAATCACCAATCGGATATCAAGGTCATTTTTTTGGATGGAACTATTTTGTGCGTGGATCTGCTGAGAGTTAATTGCTAAAAACAAAGTAACAAATGTTATCGCTATTATCTGTCCTGAGAATTTCATTCCTACCGCCATGTTGGATTTCTTATATACTCATTCAGTGTAGACTATCCACTTAAATTTTTCATACTTTTCAGCAGGATAGCTTACTTGTCAAAGTAATCATCTTCGACGATAAAATCCTCCATATCATCCTCATTAATATCAGCTTCGGATATCACTTTTCCTGACACACTTTTACCCGCCAAACCCGTTGATGCCTTTTGGCCTGTTAACAATGGATGCCATTCTGGTAAAGGTTTTCCATGAGCTAAAAGTCGATAGCTGCAGGTTTCAGGAACCCAGGGCAACTCACCGGCATTTTGAGGTGTAATTTTTATACAATCAGGCACATATTGATGTCTTTCAGGATAAACACGACAATGGCACTGTTCCGTATCCAGATACTCACAAACCACATTTGTTTTAAAGATTTCACCAGTATCTTCATCTTCGAGTTTATGCGCACAACATTGGCAACAACCATCACATAATGATTCCCATTGTTCCTCATTGAGTTCCTGCAAAGGTATTCTCTGCCAAAATTTGTCTTTCAATTTCTATCCTTTGTTTAATCCACAAATGAGTCTAATTATGATGTTCGCTTTTAACCACACAACTGGCCAGTAACTTTTCTTCAAGATAAAGCTCAAGTTCGTCCCCCTTGTCCAGAGCGGAGACCCCCGCAGGAGTACCTGTTAAAACGATATCGCCTGGCAGCAAGGTAAAATGATTTGAAATACGACTAACAAGGTTTTCAATATCAAAAATCATTTGCCTGCTATTGCCCTGCTGAACAACGCTGTTATTTTTTTTCATCGAAAAAGTGATATTGTCCAACGCCCACTCTGAAGAATAAGGAATGAAAGCCGTTACAGGACAAGCGCCATCAAAGGCTTTTGCAATCTCCCAGGGATGACCTGATTTTTTTAAATTGCCCTGCACCTCTCTTAAAGTCAAATCAAGTGCTAACCCTATTCCGGCTATGGCATGTCTTGCGTCATCGGGTTTTATATGTGAGATTTTTTTACCTATCAAAATGGCAATTTCCAGTTCATGATGACATTCAGAATGAGTCGGAATTAATATTGTTTGATCAATTTTAACAAGGGCGGAATTGGGCTTGATAAATAGGATAGGTGATTTGGGAACAGGATTATTTAGCTCTTTGGCATGCTCGACATAATTTCGTCCAACACAAACGACTTTACTCGAAGGTGCAATAAACGGCTTTAAACCTTTATTATCTACTCCCTGTTGCACAAAAGTGAGAAAATCTATGTCATGAACCGAAGCAGTAAACCAATCTGTTTTTTCCATAGCAAGTCTTAAGTAGAGACAGAAGAAAACATTCTATCATTATCGTGAGATAAAACAGATACTGTTTTTGCTGTTAAATTTTAGGATATCCAATCCTGTCTGCAAGATAACCAACACCTGTGGCAAAATATTGTGAGCGATTCCATTTCATTAATACATCAAAATTCTTATACACCAGATATATTCTGCCGTTCTCCCCGCCGGGCGCTATCAAGTACGCTTTGATATTGGCGTTTGGAAGATCTGACAGGTCATATCTTCTTACGCCCATATCCTGCCATTGCGACAAGGGGAGTTTATTTTTCTTGCCCATTTTATATTCATTGAAGGGTCGAGTCAGCTTTACTTGTCGCCCCCAGGTACGGCCATCCTGCCATCCCAGTTCATTCAAAAAATTACCCATTGACATAAAAATATCACTTTTATCTCCCCAGATATCTTTTTTACCATCCTGATTGGCATCGACGGCATATCTTAAAAAGGTCGATGGCATAAATTGGCAATGCCCCATGGCTCCAGCCCAACTGCCTAACATTTCATCAGAAGAGATGTGTCCTTCATTAATTATTTTTGCTGCAGCTAATAACTCTTTGGTAAAAAACTCTCCGCGCCTTCCATCAAAGGCAAGCGTCGCAAGTGCGCTGGGAACATGATAATTTCCCATGTACTGTCCGAAATTACTTTCTTTCCCCCAAAGCGCGACAATAAATTTAGGTGAAACACCTGTGACTTCTTCAGCATGTTTCAACATGGAGCTGTGCTTTTTGAAAATTTCTCTTGCTTTTTTAACTTTCCATTCAGGGATAACTTTGTTTAGATATTCTTCATGAGAAATTCTTCCCTGAATCTGTCTGCGATCTTTCTCAATGACATCAGGCAAATATTGAAGTGAATTTATAAACTGTTCTGCCGACATTGCATCACCAGTCACTTCTGTTACTGGTGCAAGAAGATTTTTCTTCCAGTTTTCAAATTCAGTGTTTGCTGAAATCGCTCCCGAATATACAGCTAACAACATAAAAAATACTCGAATGAACACTACAAACTCCTGATACATCAATTCAACAAACTTTCTATTTGCGGCGGTATTTGCAAAAAATAACCGTCTGTAGCCAATCTGCTTTTCACTTCATCTATATTAACTCTAGACAGCTTCTCTCTTTTCGCCAAATTTATCTGCAAAGAAAATTCAGGTTTTCCGAATGCTTTTAGCAATGCATCAGGAACAGATGAAAAATCATCTCTCTTTTCTATGTAAAGATACATTTCACTTTTAACTCGACTGCGATAAACAAAGGCCAACATAATTTACATCACTATATTTATAGAACTAACAAATCTAAGAATTTGCATTGTATAGAAAATAGGTAGATCGTGCTATAGCGAATATTCTTTGTTTTGTACTGTTCCACATAACTGAATTATAGGGGATTAGCTTTAAATGATATGTCTATGACAACGAGGCAAAAAGGTATATTGAATAATTTTATAAAGAAACCAACATTAATTTAGCTCGGCTGCTAATAGTTCTTTACGCCACCCCTGCCATGCTGCTGGAGCAGGTTCATTAGCAAGAAAAGAATAAGCCAGCTTTTTGATCAAACGTCTTGAAAGTAATAAATTTTCGCTGATGCCCACGCTTTCTGCTTTACCCTTCACTATCTTAAGCCAGTCAGCACTGACTTTGTTAAGCTCTGAAATATCTCTCGGGTTAAGTATAGTTGATTCCTTTTTAGGAGCATGCTTGTGCTTTTTAACCTGTTCTACAATATTCTGCCAGTACCGCCTGATTGATCTTGGATGAATGTTGCCAATATTCGAAAGTTCAGCCTTGCTTTCAGGTTGATAAAGCGCAATTCTGACCAACTGTGGGTCTCTGAAAATATGACCGACAGGAATATCTTCTCTAACAGCCGTATTGTATCGCCATAAATGAAGCTGCCTGAATAACCCTAATTGCTCTTCATTTAACATCCATGCCTCGCTGACACTTCTGTATTCCTGATCTTGGTATTGTCTGACATCGTTAGTGCAGAGCTCATAGCACTCTTTGCTAAAATAGCTATTAAACGATTTATCCTGAAGCGATTGATTTAAGTCTTGATAGAGTCCAGGTAAATAAAGCACATCATCAATTGCATAATGTATTTGTGCTTCCGAAAGCGGTCTTTGCAACCAATTCGAGCGGGTTTCCTGCTTATCAAGGATCACATCACTATATTGTTTAACCAGAGCAGCATAACCGGTAGACAGCTCTCCACTGAGGAATGCATTGGCAATTTGAGTATCAAAAAGCGATCGAAAATCACATTGCCAGCTATATCTTAAAACTTCGAAATCCTCTTTGCCGGAGTGAAATATTTTAACCACTCTTTCATCTAGACAAAGTTGACGAAATACATCTGGACAATCAATTAGCTGCGGGTCTATTAAATAGACTTTTTTACCATCATAAATCTGTACCAGAGCCAGTACAGGATAAAAGCTTCGAGTTCTCTCAAACTCTGTGTCAATGGCCAGATATTCAGCTTCCAGCCATTGTTTTGACAAGCTTTCAAATTCGGCACTATCTTTAACCCATTCATAGCTACTTTTTATGGTCATTGTAAAGATAATGCCTCATTGAGATTATCAGATTACTTATCTCTAAGTTCTCTTCGTAGAATTTTGCCTACGTTAGATTTTGGAAGTTCAGGAATAAATTCAATGGCTTTTGGGATCTTGTACCCTGTAAGGTTTTCTTTACAATAAGCCAGAATTTCTTCTTCGGTTAAGGAAGGATCTTTTTTCACAACAAAGATTTTAACTACTTCGCCACTTGATTCGGATGGAATACCAACAGCTGCAACTTCCAACACCTTGTCATGACTAACGACCACTTCTTCTATTTCATTTGGATACACATTGAAACCTGAAACCAGAATCATATCTTTCTTACGATCAACTATCTTGCAGAAGCCTTTTTCATCCATTGTAGCCACATCGCCTGTAGCAAACCATCCATCTTCCGTTAATACTTTTGCAGTTTCTTCAGGTCTTTCCAGATAACCACGCATTACCTGAGGACCTCTGATCCATAATCCACCAGCCTCTCCAAATGGAAGCTCTTTTCCTTTTTCATCTCGAATGCTGACTTCAGTAGAACTGATAGGTAAACCGATTGTGCCATTAAACTCTGTCAAATTCATTGGATTCATTGTAGCCGCCGGAGAAGTTTCGGTTAAACCGTAGGCTTCGATAATTGGAATACCAGTCACTTTTTTCCAATGATTAGCCACTGCCTCCTGAATAGCCATTCCACCACCTAAAGCCATATGAGTTCGACTAAAATCAAGGCTTTCAAAGCCAGGAGTATGTAGCAAACCATTGAATAAGGTATTTACACCTGTTATAGCGGTAAATTTATACTTTGATAATTCTTTAACAAACCCTGGCATATCTCTTGGATTTGTTATCAATACATTTTGACCACCCAATTTACAGAAAACCATACAGTTAGCTGTCAAAGCAAAAATATGATACATGGGCAAAGCGGTAATAATGATCTCTTCACCTGGCACAAGCAATGTTGATAGCCAGCCACTACATTGCTGGATATTCGCAACCATATTACCATGTGTTAACACAGCGCCTTTGGAAACACCTGTGGTTCCACCTGTATATTGCAAAAAGGCAATATCATTTTGAGTCAGTTGCACCGGATTAAGTGATTGCTTTTTACCTTCAGTTATAACCTCTTTGTAAGAGATAGCATTTGGTAAATTATATGGCGGGATCATTTTTTTAACTTTTTTAATCATAAAGTTAACTAAAAATGATTTAAAACCTTTTAGGGCATCTCCCATTTCCGTAACAATGACGTGTTTAAGAGGGGATTCATCAATAACTTCCTGCAGCGTATGAGCAAAGTTCGCTACGATAATAATCGCATCCGCACTAGAGTCATTAAGTTGATGCTTAAGTTCTCTGGCAGTATAAAGAGGATTAACATTGATAACTGTAAGTCCGGCCTTCATGGCACCAAATAAGGCAATGGGATATTGCAACAGGTTTGGCATCATTACAGCTATTCTGTCACCTGCTTGCATACCCAATGTACCTTGCAGATAACCAGCAAAACTTTTAGCCTGCTCATCCAATTCTTTATAGGTTAAAGTTGTACCCATGTTAGTGAAGGCTGGCTTATCACCATACTGTGCAACACTCTCTTCAAAAATATCCAATACAGAGCTATATTGATCATATTCAACTTCGTGAGGAACACCTTCCGGATAGGAATCTAACCAAACTTTTTTCATGCTTTCTCTCCCAATAAATTTCGTATTTTTCAAAAATCAGTCATGATTATAATTTACAACATAATAATTGAAAAACTTGGCAACTATCTACACAAACTAACGATTAATTCTAACGAAGATACCATTTTGTGGAAACGATAACAAATATTAGTTTTGGACAGGTGGTGTAAATAGATACCATGCTAAAATCAAACAGATTTCAGGAAAAAATCTGAAATCATTTTTCCACAAATTTGCGGTTTTTCAAGATGAACATGATGCCCTCCTGAAATTATTTCTGTTTGTAACTCACTAATATTTTCTTTTCTTTTATCTATTAAATTTTTCTCTTGAAGCAAACCTGCGTCAGCCTCAATCAGTAATATCGGAGCAACAATATCTTTCAAAGCCATCAGTAAATGTGACTCGGACATACGTACCGGAGATGTAATTCTTAACCGAGAATCAGCTCTCCATGTGTAGCCACCCTCAACTTTGATCAGCCCTCTTTCAACAAGCGGCTTAATTAATTGTTCATCAATACTTGATGCCTCTGAACGTGCTTTAAGAGCCTGAGCAAAATTTTCATATACCGGCTTCAGCTTATCTTTGATAATTGCACGTTGATTCATTGCGCGTCTTAATAGCTCAGTAACTTGACTGTCATCAGCTGTTAAAGGTCCGATAGACTCGATTAATGCAACTTTATTAACTCTATTAGGTCTGGCGGCTGCGTATAGCGTAGAAATAGCCCCCCCCATTGAGTGACCTAATAAATTGACCGACTTGCAATTGAAATGGTCAGCAACTTCATCAATCAAAAAAAGACTATCCACAAAATTATAAGAGAAACCTGGTGGAAGATGATCAGAATGACCATGACCAGGGAAATCAACTGCAACCAAATGAATTTCAGGCATATAAGTTGATACTGTTTCGAAGCTGACCAGGTTATCCAGCCAACCATGAAATGCAAAGACCGTAGTCGAAGCTTGAGGATTCCACTCTACAACCGCACAATCACATCCTGCAAAATTGACTTTGTATTCTATCATTAATAACCATCTTAATCATGAGGTCTGTCCCTGACAATTTTTATTGCTTTCAAGACCTGACGTTTGGCATATTTTCTCAAGTCATTAACCTCTTCCTGTAACTGCTTACTAGGCTCGGATTTCTCCAAGAAGTTACAAACATATTTGGCTGGCATATTGTTCAGAGCAATAGCTGCAATATCCTGAATTGAAACATCCGATGAAGGAATATCATTTCCGGCTTCGAGCAGAAGATTTATTTGCTCAAAAACAATTTCTTCAGCCAAATTCTCAAGGTCATCATGATAATACATTTCTTTGTACATGAAAAACACTCCTGTTGTCTTATACCTGTAAAATAATAGATAATAACTCCCATTGGCGAATTTATCATACCAACCAACAGATTCTTTTATCAATAAGTCTAGAACATATCTTCGTTTTTGCCTCAGGAAACATTAAAATTACTTATTTATTTAACAAAAAAGATAGCCAATATGACAGTTAGTTTTGATTTGATAATAATTGGTGCTGGCGCAGCTGGACTTATGTGCGCAGCAACAGCTGGCAAGCGAGGCAAATCTGTTTTAGTTCTTGACCACGCCAACAAGGCATGCAAAAAAGTATTAATGTCTGGTGGGGGAAAATGTAACTTTACCAATCTTTCAATTGAGCCTGATAATTTTATATCTTCCAATTCACATTTTTGTAAGTCGGCTTTAAAAAGATACACTCAATGGGATTTTATTAGTCTTGTTGAAAAATATGGAATTGAATATTACGAAAAATCTAAGGGTCAATTGTTTTGCAAAAGCTCTTCCAAAGACATCCGCGATCTTTTGTTGTCGGAATGTCAAAAGGTCGGTGCAAAAATACAACTAAAAACTGATATTCTCAAAATTACCCAATCACCAGAAGGTGATTATCTATTAAACACCAGTAATGGCTTAATTAATTGCTCTTCACTTGTTATTGCAACAGGCGGCTTATCCATTCCAACAATGGGAGCAAGTGGTTATGGGTATAAAATTGCAGAGCAATTTGGGCATAGGATTATTAGCACAAGAGCCGGCTTAACCCCTGTTTTACTTGATAAAGACTTGCTGCTTAAAACTTCACTTTTGGCTGGGAATTCAGTCAAGGTTACCGCTTCCTGTGAAAACACTTATTTCACCGATGCCATGTTATTTACCCATAAGGGATTAAGTGGTCCTGCAATTTTACAAATTTCTAATTACTGGCAAAACGGGGAGCAATTACATATTAATTTCCTGCCCGAAATTGATGCTGATGTCTGGCTTGATGATAATATTAAACAGTCGCCTAAAATTAATCTTAAAACTTTATTATCAAGACAGTTTTCTCAATCTATTGCCAATTTTTTTATAACCTTGCTTAAATTCAATCCAAAAATTGATCAGTTGAGCAAAGTCCAAAGACAAGAGTTTCTGAATTTATTAACCGACTGGAAAATCAGTCCAAAAGATGTTCAGGGATATAAAGTAGCAGAAGTAACACTTGGCGGTATAGATACCGGCGATATTTCTTCTAAAACCTTTGAATCTAATCTGCACAAGGGATTATATTTTATTGGTGAAGTGTTAGATGTGACCGGACATCTTGGAGGATATAATTTTCAATGGGCCTGGTCATCAGGATATGCAGCTGGCATGTATGTGTAAAGATACATGCCTGAAAACTTTATTCGGTTACTTCTTCAGATTCAGGTAAATCCATATTCTGCATCTTAAACAACAGACTCGCTATTCTATCTCTCATTTCTCTGCGATCAACTATCATGTCAATTGCACCATGATCCAGCAAAAATTCACTGCGTTGAAAACCTTCAGGTAACTTTTCTCGTACAGTTTGCTCAATAACTCGAGGTCCTGCAAAACCAATCAGAGCATTAGGTTCTGCAATGTTAACATCTCCCAACATTGCAAGACTTGCAGAAACACCACCCATTGTTGGATCTGTCAATACCGAAATAAAAGGAAGACCTTTATCTGACATTCTGGCAAGTGCAGCACTGGTTTTTGCCATTTGGAAAAGTGAAATTAACGCTTCCTGCATTCTCGCACCACCACTGGTTGCATAACAAACCAATGGAATGTTTTCTTTTATAGAATGATTTACAGCTCTGACAAACTTTTCACCAACCACAGAAGCCATTGAACCAGCCATAAAATTAAATTCAAAGCAACAGGCGACAAGTGGTAATCCTTTTAATTCACCTTTATAGGCAATCAATGCATCATTTTCACCTGAATCGCGTTGAGCAGCGGTAATTCTATCTTTGTAGCGTTTTGAATCCTTGAATTTTAATAGATCAACCGGTTTTAAATCAGGTGATATTTCTTGTAAATTCGAATCATCAAGAAAATGATGGAGTCTTGTTCTGGCCGCAATGCGCATATGAAAACCACATTTTGGACAAACTTCTTGAGATCTTTCAAGTTCAGCGCGATACAGCACAGAATCACAATTTGTACATTTAGCCCAAACACCTTCAGGCACAGATTTTCTTCTATCTGCTACAGAAGTTGTTCTTTTAGGTAATATTCGTTCAAACCAACTCATCTTACTAACTTCATTAAATAAAATCGTATTTCGCGTATTCTACCATTGTTTAAACTAATATAAACAGTATTGCAGGCTAAAACTGGTCTTATCTCGCATTTTATCAACATGAATTCGGCTAACACAGAGAAAATTCACTTTTCACCAAGCATCTTAATTCAACACTAATCATTCAGGTTATCAGGTAACATCAAAGGCCCTGATGGCAGTTGTGGGATAGCATATTTTTCAGGATAGCCAACCCTGACCAAATATAACCCATGCGCTTTTGCTGTCATTGGCGCTTGTGTACGATCCTGTCTGGATAAAATTTTCTTCACATAGTTAATATCCTGATTTCCAACACCTACCTCTAACAAACAACCAACGATATTTCTCACCATATGATGTAAAAAAGCATTAGCCTGAATTTCAATAATTACAAACTCGTTCAAACGGATTACATTTGTTTCATGTACACAGCGAAATGGTGTTGGGGACTGACAGGAAGAAGACTGGAAAGATGCAAAGCTTTGCTCCCCCAATAATGATTGCGCGGCAATATGCATATTCTCGTGATTTAATTCCTGACGGTAATTTAATACTCTATTGGATAAAGTTGCTGATGGATAACTGGTATTTTGTATCACATACCGATATCTTCTCGAAACAGCTGAATGTCGAGCATGAAAATTCTCTTCAACTTCCTGTGCCCAAACCACACTAATGTCATCAGGTAATAAGGTATTAGCACCCATTGTCCATGCTTTTAATGGTCGTTGGTTATTAAGTTGAAAGTTAACAACTTGCCCTGTGGCATGAACACCAGTATCTGTTCTACCAGCACAATAAACCTGCACCTCATGATCTGCAATTTCAGAGAGAACATTTTCAAGTGTTTGTTGTACAGATGGAGAGTGTGTCTGCCTTTGCCAACCACAGTAGTGAGTACCGGAATATTCTATACCAAGTGCAATATTCATGATCTTTGAGTTGATTCCATAGTACAAACTGATAATTTTCGAAAAAAAAGGCGGTCACCCGCCTTTAAAACTTTTATGTCAAAAAACTATTTATTTAAAAGTGTCTGAGCTTCTCTCTTCTGCTCGTCATTACCTTCAGCAAGAACTTCTTCAAGGATCTCTTTAGCACCTTCTGCATCACCCATATCAATATAAGCTCTTGCCAAATCAAGCTTGGTGGCTATCTCATCAGCGCCTGAAGCATCTTCATCGAAAGAAATTTCATCATCATCAAAACTGAAATCATCATCCAAATCTAGTGAAATATCATCATCAGGTAAAATATTAGTCGATTCAACTTGTGTAACAGCCTCTGGAGCAGAATCAGACATCACATCATCAAGCGAAAACTCTTCAATCGAATCATCGGTAATAGGTGCATCATCCAGACTAAATGTTTCTGTTTCAGCATTAGCCGCATCATCATTCAGATCAAAATTCATATCCAAATCAAATGTGTCATCAGCATCATCATTGGTATTCAGATCCAAAGCATCTGTGGAAAAGTCTTCTGTAGAATCAGTGGTTATGTCAATGCTGGCATCACCGCTGTCACTGTCATCGAAATTAAAATCGTCGCTATTAAAAATATCATCACTTGAAGGTAAATCAAATGAATCATCATTCGTACTCCCCCAGACATTATCTCTCAAATGATTAACCTGTGCCATCCAGTCATTTGCATCAATAGCTTGTGAAACTTCCTGAGCCAAAGATTCGAATTTTTCTTGATCTCCCATACCTGCATAGCATTCCATTAATTTCACTTTCAGATCTGAACGAATAGAATTTTGTTCTATAGCTGATAATAAAATGGATTCTGCCTGATCAAATTTCTGGTGTGAAATATAAATATCTGCTTCACTGAGAGGGTCCCCCTGATCTTGATCAAATTCCGAGCTGGCTCCATCTATGCCAATATCATTAAGCATATCGTCACCATCAATATTTGGCATATCAAAAGATTCAGTAGCACTCAGCGCACCGGAATTATTCATTAAATCATCTTTAAACTCATCATCGCCCATCTTCTTTCTCATTTTCAGGAAAACGAGAATGAGAATCAAAACAGCAAGACCAGCCAAATATTGCCAGTAGTCAGTCACATAACCAGTTAACTCTTCAACCCAGTCTTTTTCTTTCTTTTTGAGAAAATCAGGTTGTTTAAATGATGACTCACTGGTTGAAGCTGATTTATCTTCTTCGGTTGTACCAGTCTCCGTCGTAGCGCTTTCTGGAGTTGAACTTTCTGATGCCGAGTCAGATTGCTGAGTGTCTGCTACTTTCTGTTCATCTTGCGGCTGTATTGCTTCAGAATCTACAACATTTTTATCTTCGGATGAATCAAGCGTTTCATCAATCTTGCT
>Ga0224501_10001238_pt1 | contig 19780 bp, 20 predicted proteins | sample SF_Oct11_sed_USG_4_FD_169105 | JGI IMG/M metagenome (GOLD analysis project Ga0224501, IMG submission 169105) | Sediment microbial communities from San Francisco Bay, California, United States - SF_Oct11_sed_USGS_8_1 | ecosystem: Environmental > Aquatic > Marine > Sediment | place: USA...
GAGTTGAAGTGCCCCGGAAACAGCCGGGGTATTTGATGTGGCTGCGGGAGATCCGGCGTTGATGGGGCAGTTGGTTTGGCTCAACTTGGCGCCTGTGTGGAAATGCGATTTTTAGAGGTTCCCTGAATAATATTGTGAATGGCTTTCGAATGCTAATAGCAACGCAGCTTATTCTATGTGCGTTGATGTGCAAGCCAGGATGGTCGCAAGACGCTAAGATGAATGCAAAATACGCTATTATTGAAGTAAAGAAGATATCTGGCAACATGGTATATAATATTGGCAAATTGAGTATTAATGTTGTATTCAAAAGGAAGGCCATAAAATATTTTATAAAAGGCAAGAAAGTAGGGTCATTGGAATTATTAAGTCTCATCGCGCAGCAGGAGGTATTTGACATGGATACAAATGTTGCTATATTGGCTAACAATGATGTTCCTTTGATACTTGTAGAGAATATTGAATTTGTAATCAGAAAAATTGGAGCGAAAAAAGTACGGATGTACGTTTATGATGATTCAAATAACATAATGAAGGAAGTTAAATTTATCTCTGCAAAGCATCATTCAAAGGATGTAGTCAAAATTATTGAAAGCCACCAATAGGAGGACTGTCGTACAAGTACAGTGTGTACACCCAGACGACTACCATGACTCGGCCCAAGGATGAGGTATTAGTTCAGTGATCAAGGCCTGCCTGGGGTGTAGCGGCTATAGTATCTTCGTCCTCTATCCTCGACTCCCTGAAGAGACTGAAAATATCGATCCGCTGCACTTCTAACCATTTCCCCAACGGGCGCGTCGGTAAACTCAACGTCACTGCTGTTGCTGGAAATAGAGGAAGTATCGAGCGTGTCGCCAGTAACCAGGTCGATCAGTTCGACTTGAATCTCCATGCGATCAGGTATACCCGACCATTGTGTCGCCCTGTCTTCCCAATGCATTATTTGCGGTATAAGCAAATAGCGAACATTCTGCTTCCTTGCGTCTTCGAAAAGTGATTGGTTGTCTGATGAGTTTGGGCTGATTTTGACATCAGCGACAAGGGGTTTCATTGCGCGGGCAAATTCAAATGCGACTTTGGCTCCCGATCCTCTGTATGTTTTTCCAAGACTTCCACCGTCCGCTGGCTGTACCACCATCGCCGAAAAGTTCTTATCAAAATTCACCAGAGCAGTGTTCAGACGGTCAACAGAAGTATTCGCTGACACGCAACCAACCAACAATGAGCAGAGAATAACGGTAGCAAATGGCCGCATTCTGAAATCCTTCGCAGTGGTGCTTCCTCAGGTAAGGAAATTATAGGGAATGCAGGAGGGGGGTGTCAAGGAGCACAATAGAGTCCAGACGACTCCCACCACGCGGCCGATTACCTGCGATGCGCTGCCCGTGTAGTGACAGTAAGGTCATACCCGTTTGAAATGAATAGGTTATTCGCACCGCATTTTACATTAACTTTATGAGTTCCCTTTGCCCAACCACAAGGGAGGGGGGCGCCTTCATAAGCAAGAGACCTGTAAGCCACCACATTGCCACAAGCATTTATACTTGTTCTTGCGCTCCAAGCACTATTTTTGGAAATCATAATAGCCCCACCCACTTCCAGCCTTGCTTCGACATTTGCGCAATTAGAATTGGGGTCATACCTGAATTGCGCGGTGGTTCCGGATAGTTCACCGACATCTCCACCACACGAGACCATGACAAGAAACAGTATCAGAAAACCAGCTACGCGAACCATCAGTACCCCTAGAAATATAGAGATAGGTTGCTCTTCATGATCCTCATCCGGCCTTTCCGAATCCGATCACGATCATTATGCTCCAGTGGTCCATGTCATACATGCTGTCGTCCTTGGTCTGGCTGATCATTCCCCTACCCAGAATCCCAAGCCGGAAATATCCCGGTCGCAACTGCGCCCCGGCTTCGAGAAACCCGCCCCATTGGTTCTCTTCATATCTCGTCGTGTCCCCGTTATATGTCACGTCCATTATTCCCGCAAGACGAGCCAATCCACCAGAGACAAAAAGCCGAGCCCTTCTGCTGGATCCGATGTATTTCCGCCCACCGACGTAGAGATCCACCACCGTTCCCAACTGATCATATCTGCCCGTCGTATTTGTAGCTGCGCTGAAGTTACCCCCGATTAATAACGCGAAGGGCGCCCAGCCAGGGCGAATGTCCATCTGCAGCCCAAATTGCTCTTGAGCGGCCACATTGTCCCATCTGTCATCCTGCATCATCCGCAGCCCTGTGGACTCCATGATATTGAACTCCAGTCCCTTGCCATCTTGCCCCCATGCGCTCCCAGTCATTGTCATCAAAGCAACGAATGGAATCAGGCTAACAAGAATTGCTGAAGGATTGCGCATTTTTACTAGAGCGGGTTGCCCCACCCCCTCCCTTTGCTAGTGACAGTGATACTCGCCGGTTTTTCGGTTCGTGTGACAGCCGTCTTTGTTCGTCCGGCCACCATGGGCCATGGCGAACGGCGCCGCGACCGCCACGAGAAAGGATACTGCGAGAATAAGAGAAAGGACACGTTTCATAATACACCCTCCAGTCAGTGCGGATTTTCCCCCGGTAAGGAAATTATAGGGAATACAGGAGGGGGGTGTCAAGGGAAGGGGGTCGCAGGTGATGTGGGCTACATGGCCAACGAGGATTACCTGTACCTCGCCTTTTTCCCTTTGCTTTTCGCCTTGGCCGAAGTAGCGGTGGCTTTCTTTTTTGCCCCATTCTTCCCGGTGGCTGGCCTGCTCTTTGCCGACTTTGCCTTGGGGGAACCCGCCTTGGGAGTGGACACCTTGCCCCCTTCGAGCATCTGCTTTTTAATCTCCGCACGGGTCATGGTCAGCGCCCGGTCCAGCACCTGGTCGGCGGTCTTGGCCGAATGGAACTTCATCTTGCTGCGGACATTTTCCGGTATATCTTCCAGATCCTTGACGTTGCGGTCCGGGATGATGATTTCGAATATTCCCGCCCTGCTGGCGGCCAGCGATTTTTCCTTCAATCCGCCGATGGGCAGCACCCGGCCCCGCAGGGTGATCTCCCCTGTCATGGTGATATCCCGGCGCACGGGGGCGCCGGTGAGCGCGGAGACCAGGGCTGTGGCCATGGTGACACCGGCCGAAGGCCCGTCTTTGGGGATGGCGCCGGCCGGGATGTGGATGTGGATATCAAGATCTTTGGCAAAATCAGGGGAGAGGCCATATTCCTTGGCGCGGCTTCGGATATAGGTGAGCGCCGCCAGAGCGGACTCTTTCATCACTTCGCCCAGCTTGCCGGTGAGGGTCAGCTTGCCGGAGCCTTTCACCACGCTGGCCTCCACATGCATCACCTCGCCGCCTGCCATGGTCCAGGCCACTCCGGTGGCCACGCCGGCCATCTCCTTTTCCTGCTCGGTTTCCGAGGAAAACACCCGCACACCCAGATATTTGCTAAGATCCTTGGGGTTGATGACATGTTTTCTTTTCTTTCCGCTCGCCACGCTCCGGGCGACCTTGCGGCACAATCCGCCCATCTCCCTCTCCAGGTTGCGCAGCCCCGCTTCGCGGGTGTATTGGCGGATGATCTGGCGGATGGTCTCATCCGGGATCTGCATATGGGATTTGTTCAACCCATGCTCCGACAACTGGCGAGGGATAAGGTATCGCCGGGCGATGTTCACCTTCTCCTCCTCTGTGTAGCCGGAAAGGGAGATCACCTCCATCCTGTCCAGCAGGGCCGAAGGGATGGTGTCTGTCATGTTGGCGGTGGTTATGAACATCACGTTGGTCAGGTCCACCGGCACAGCCAGGTAGTGATCCACGAAGGCGTTGTTCTGGGCCGGGTCGAGCACCTCCAGCAGCGCCGAGCTGGGGTCGCCGCGAAAATCGGAACCCAGCTTGTCGATCTCGTCCATCATGTATACAGGATTCAAGGTTCCGGCCTGCTTTAGCCCCTGGATGATGCGGCCTGGCAAGGCGCCGATATAGGTTCTGCGGTGGCCACGGATCTCCGCCTCATCGCGCACCCCTCCCAGGCTTATCCGGAAGAACTTGCGCCCCAGGGCGCGGGCCACCGATTGGCCCAGGCTGGTTTTGCCCACTCCGGGAGGGCCCACGAAACAGAGGATAGGGCCCTTGAGATGATCCTTAAGTTTGCGCACCGCCAGAAACTCGATGATCCTCTCCTTGATCTTTTCCAGCCCATAATGATCCTGGTCCAAAGTCTTCTGGGCCAGCTTCAGGTCCAGGTTGTCTATGGTGGTCTTGGACCAGGGGACTTCCACCATCCATTCCAGGTATGTCCGCACTGTGGTGGCTTCGGCGGATTCGGTGTGCATCTTGGCCAGCCGTCCCAGTTGTTTCTCCGCTTCTTTTTCCACTTCTTTGGGCATTCCGGCGGCGCGGATCTTGGCCAGGAAGTCGTTTATCTCTTCAGTCTTCTCGTCGATTTCCCCCAGTTCCTTCTGGATCGCCTTAAGCTGCTCCCGCAGGTAATATTCCCGCTGGGTCTTGGTCATCTCTTCATGGGCGGCGTCCTGGATCTTTTGCTGCATCCCCAGAAGCTCCACTTCCCTGTTCAGCAGTTCGGACACTTTTTCCAGCCGTACGCGCGGGTCGATGATCTCCAGCACACTTTGCGAGTCAGCCACCTTCAAGGAGAGGTTGGAGACCACCAGGTCGGCCAATTTTCCAGGCTGGTCCAAGTGCTGGCTGATCACCAGGATATCTGGGGAGATGGCCTTGCCCATGTTGATGACTTTTTCCAGTTGCCCGCGGACAGAGCGGAGAATCGCCTCGTCTTTGAGTTCGTTATGCTGCTCCTCTTTCTCTCTTCCTTTGTCCTCCGGGTCGGGGATACGGTCGAACTTGGCGCTTACATATGGATCGGTTTTGGAAAACTTGTCCAGCCTGGCCTTGGCCAGTCCCTGCACAAGGATCTTCACCCTTCCGTCCGGTTGTTTGTGCATCCTGATGATCATGGCCACGGTGCCGATATTGTACAGATCCGCCTCGGTGGGCTCTTCCACCTGGGAATCCTTCTGGGTCAGCAGCAGCATCATCCTGTCGGCGGCCAGGGCGGCGTTCACCGCCTCTATGGAGGCGGCCCTCCCCACATATAGCGGCAGGATCATGAAGGGGAAAACCACGATATCCCGCACGGGGAGCAGGGGAAGCTCGCCGGGGATGATAAAATCGTCGGTGATCTCCGGGATGGCTTTTCCTTTGGAACCCTCGTCTACCTTTTCACTCATAGATCACTCCCCGGTGGTGGTAACTTTGATTTTTCGGATGCGCTTGCGTCTGTCTGAAAGCTTGGGCAAGACCACTTGCAGCCCACCGCGGTGGTAGGTGGAGGTGGCCATGTCCAGGTCCACCGCCATGGAAATCTTGAAAACTCTTTTGAATGGCCCGAAAGATCTTTCCGAGCAAAGAAATGCGGCTTTTTCCTTCACGTCCCTTATATCCCTTTTTATCCCTTCAATTACCAGCCACAAATCCTGGATGGTGACGCTAATATCTTCGGCGCAACCGCCGGGAAGATCAAGTTCCACTATCAGACCCTGGTCGTTTTCATAAACATCCATCGGGATGAACCGGGTCTCCCCCACAAGTTCGCTCGGTTCCCTCATTTCCGAGACGCCATGCTCCATGGACGTCGGATAGGAAAAATCCGCCCTGTATATTGGCTTCTTTTTGCCTTCAGAACCCATAATCCCTCCTTGGGAAGCTTCCCTTGCGGACCGGAAATCCCCGGCTCGACAGAATCCTATCATACCCCTAATAGCTCCATGGGGGAAGAGGGAGTTTTGGAGCTTATAATTCCAGTTTCCGCAGGTATTCGCGGAACTTGGCTCCCAGCGCGTCGGAGCGGAGCGCATATTCCACCGTGGCGATCAAAAAGCCCAGCTTGTCCCCCGCGTCATATCGTCTGCCGGTGAACTGCAGGGCGTACGCCAGTGACTTTTCCAACTGGCTGTTCAGGGCCGTGGTCAGCTGAATCTCCCCCTTGGCATCCGGGGCGGTGGCCTCGATAAAGTCGAAAATCTCCGGAGTCAGAATATACCTGCCGATGATCGCCAGGTTGGAGGGCGCCTGGTCGATGGGTGGTTTTTCCACCATGCTTTTTATCTGGTGCAGAGATCCTTCTGTTTCGCCGGTCGGGGCGATCACTCCATAGGCGGATACGTTTTCCATCGGGACCTTTTCCACGGCGATCACCGGCGCCTGTTTCTTCTCGAAGGCCTCCATCAACTGGCCGATAACGGGTCTGCCTGGGGAGTGGATGATATCGTCGCCTAACAGGACGGCAAAGGGCTCGTCGCCCACCAGGTCCCTGGCGCGCAGGATGGCGTGGCCCAGCCCCTTTGGCTCCTTCTGGCGAATGAAGCAAAACTCGCACATCTCCGATATTTTTTCTACAGTCTTGAGGTTTTCAAGATCCCCTTTGCCTTTCAGCAAGAGCTCCAGCTCCACCGAAATGTCGAAGTGATCCTCGATGGAGTGTTTGTTGCGCCCGGTGACCATTATCATCTGTGTGATGCCGGCTTCCACAGCCTCTTCCACCACATATTGTATCAACGGTTTGTCAACCAAGGGGAGCATCTCCTTGGGCGAGGCCTTGGTGGCTGGCAGGAACCGTGTCCCCATCCCGGCGACAGGAAAAACCGCTTTCCGGATCTTGTTTCCCATAAATAACTTTCTTAAATCTCAAGAGTAGATGCGTAACAGTCACAGATATAATCAGATAAGAGACTCTCTGTCAACCGGATACATGGCCGTCGGGCTGTTGCGCAAAGCTCTGGCGGGGTAAGCCGGGCAGCCAGTATTGCATCGGGGTGGCCCTGGCGGCCAATATTGCGTAACGTTATAATGTAAAATGGAAAGAGAAAACACAAGCGTTATTTTAGTGGCTGAAATAGCATTTTTAGTTACAATGTAAAGATGGCCGACAGATACGCCATTCCGCCGTATGGAGGTTTGGCTTCTGAGACGATAGGTTAGTTGTAACTGTTCCGGAATGTGACTATCTCCACGGAGGTGGTCTCCTTTCGGGTAGCGTGAGAAAGAGATAGGTTCCAAAAGAAACTTCTCCTTTCATTTATGAAGAGTTCGCCGAGTTTAGGGAAAACCGGACATGGTGGAAATGGAATCTGAAGAGCAGAAAAGGAAAGGTTATGCCGCATCGCCTGGATTTAAGTCGCGTGAATCCTCAGGCGGGAAAGATCTGTTTTTCAGAATATCCGCAACCCAGCCCAAACCCGCCAAGCCAGGAGTCGTCAAGGATATGAGCGTGGAGATCAGCCTGGAAAAAGCTTTTCTTTCCACTCGATACGCATGTATCTACATGGATCCGGCCACCATGACCATTATGGACGCCAACCTGGCCGCTCAGGGGCTGTTTGGGATGGACAGGCGATCGCTGGTTTCCAGGAATATTTCCGATCTGATACTCAACGAAAAGGACTCCTTCAGAAATGAGATCACCGCCACTCTATTCAAAAAGAAAGGGATTATCCTCAAGCTGGAAAACGCCACCACCGGGAATGTGGTGGAACTGCAGGCCCGGGTCGTTCCATTCACATCAGAGCGAAACGAGGGTCGGCTGGCCCTGGTGGCGCCTTTGCGGCCCATGGAAGAGAAAGAGACAGCCAAACCAAACCCGGCCGAGGTGTTTGCCAGTTCTTTGCTGGAGGCGATCCCCGACGGAGCGGCGCTGATCGACACAGACGGAAATATTGTCACCTGCAACTGGAAATTCCAGCAGATGTGGAGGATTCCAAGGCTCTATTTGGAAAAAGGGAATGAGGGTGAACTTTCCCTGCACATGGCGCGCCTTGTAAAAGAAGGAGAGAGGCTGGCCCAAAATCCGGAGGGATTGCTGGCGTATTTCGGCGAGGATCGGGTGGATCGGGTCTCGATGAAGGATGGTCGGACTCTGGAGTTTCTTTGCCGGAAAGTGGCCTATGGCGACCAGGAGAAAAACTGGATTATCATCTTCAAGGATGTCTCCTCCACTTACGAAGTTGAAACAATGCTGTACACGGTCCTCCAGGAGCTGGGCGCCATCATGGACGCCTCCCGAATGGGGGTGGTTATGGTGAAAAAAGGGAAGATAACCAGGGCCAGCTCCAAGGCGGAGAAAATGCTGGGGTATGGGAAAAAAGAGATGGAGGGGATGAACGCCCAGAGCCTGTTCCCCCATGAAAAAGGCAAGGATCATCTCTCCACCGGTTCCGGGGAGACTCTTCCGGATGGGGTGTTCATGTCCGAGAGGCTGTTCGCCAGGAAAGACGGCGCCCAGTTCTGGGCCACGCTCACTGGGCGGGCTCTGGATCATAAGGCCCCTGCCGCCGGGGCGGTGTGGGTGATCGATGACATCACCGAGATGAAAAGGGCGGATGAGAAAATCCGCATGTCCACCACTGTGTTCGAAAATATAAACGAAGGGATTATCATCTCCGACAACAAGGGGCTGATACAGTTTGTCAATCCCGCCTTCACCAAGGTGACCGGTTACTTGCCGGAGGATGTGATCGGAAAACGCCCCAGCATCCTGCAATCCGGTCGCCACGACAAAGACTTCTACCATGAAATGTGGAAAAAGCTGGTGGATAACGGCGGCTGGCAAGGGGAGATATGGAACCGCCGAAAAAGCGGCGAGATATACGCCGAGTGGCTCTCCATCACCGCCATGAAAAACACCCACGGGGAAACTACCCATTACGCCGGGGTGTTTAACGACATTACATACAAAAAGGACAACGAGGAGCTGGTCCACCATCTGGCCTTCCACGACCCGCTGACCCACCTGCCCAACCGCAGGATGTTCTTGGAGAGAATGGATGTGGAGCTGGCCCACGCCAAGCGGGAAAGCGCCCAGCTGGCCATCATTTTCCTGGACCTGGACAACTTCAAGCAGGTCAACGATATCCTTGGCCATAATGCGGGAGACATGGTGCTGCAACTGGCCGCCAAAAGTATCCAGTCGGCACTGCGAGAGAGCGACTCCGTCTCCCGGTTCGGTGGAGACGAGTTTACCGTCATGGTTCCCAAGCTGCGCAACGCCCAGGACGCGGGGGATGTGGCCAGGAAGATATTGGACTCCTTTTCGTCCAGCGAAATGGTCGTCGGAACAGACAGGGTGCGTGTGCAGGCCAGCCTGGGGATCAGCATCTATCCTATCGATGGTCTGACAGGGGAGGACCTGATCAACAAGGCGGACCGCGCCATGTATTTTGCCAAGAAAGAAAAAAAGGGAACCTTCAGGTTCTACGACCACAAGACTATGCTGTAGATCCTGCCCGTCGCGCCATATCCAGGGGAAATAATTGCGCCAAGGGTTGTTGAGGTATATATTCATACTATAGGCTCCCGACAGCCAAAACCAAAGGGGCCCGCTCCAGAGCATTGCCATATAGAGGGGTGATTATGAACAGTAAAATCAATCTGGTCCAGCCGGACGAAGCCGTTTCCATAATCCGCCCGCGCAGCCGTGTGTTCATCCATTCCGTGGCGGGCGCTCCCCAGCGCCTGATAAGGGCCATGACCGACCGGGCCAGTGAACTGCGCGATGTGGAGATCGTCCATCTGCACACAGAAGGCGAGGCGCCCTATGCCGACGCCAAATACGCCGGCAGCTTCCACACCAAGGCCCTGTTCGTGGGCGCCAACGTCCGCAAGGCGGTGGAGGAGGGGCAGGCGGACTACATCCCCGTGTTTCTCAGCGAAGTTCCTTCCCTCTTTCGCAAGCACATCCTCCCTCTGGATGTGGCCATGGTGACGGTCTCCCCTCCCGATCGCCACGGCTTCTGTTCCCTGGGGGTCTCGGTGGATGTCTCCCGGGCGGCGGTGGAGATGGCGAACCATGTGATCGCCCAGATCAACCCGAAAATGCCCAGAACCCACGGCGATGGCCTGATCCATATAAGCCGCATCCACAGCGCCGTGTTCCACGAGGAGCCTCTGCCATATCGCCATACCCAGAAGATCACCGAGCAGGAAAGCTCCATAGGGCGCCACGTCGCCTCCCTGGTGGACGATGGATCCACCCTCCAGATGGGGATCGGCGCCATTCCGGACGCGGTGCTGGCCCAACTGGGGGGCCACCGGAACCTGGGAGTGCACACGGAGATGTTCTCCGACGGTATCATTCCCCTGGTGGAGAAGGGGGTGATCAACGGCAGAATGAAAAAGAACCACCCCCAAAAGCTCGTCTCCAGCTTCGTTTTCGGCTCCCAGACTCTCTATGACTTCGTGGACGACAATCCCCAGGTGGCCATGCTGGACGTCACATACGTCAACGACACATCCGTCATCCGGCGCAACCCGAAGGTCCACGCCATCAACAGCGCCATAGAGGTGGATCTGACAGGCCAGGTGTGCGCCGACTCTATAGGCACCCGCCAGTTCTCCGGAGTGGGGGGGCAGATGGACTTTATCCGGGGCGCGTCGCTGTCCGAAGGGGGGAAGCCGATCATCGCCCTGCCATCGATCACCAGCCGGGGGGAGAGCAGGATCGTCACTTTCCTCAAGCCGGGCGCCGATGTGGTGACCACCAGGGCGCATGTGCATTACGTGGTCACGGAATTTGGCGTGGCGTATCTATATGGCAAGACCCTGCGCGAACGGGCCCTGGCCATGATCCAGATCGCCCACCCGGACCATAGGGAGACCCTGGAAAAAGAAGCCTTCAAGCGATTCAAGACGTTGGCATACTGATAAAGGGCATATATAATATTCTCCAAACCGTCTGAACGCGAGGAGAAGCCATGTCCGAAAAAACCATCGAATCGACGATGCTGGAGAACAGAGTGTTCCCTCCATCTCCGGAGTTTTCCGCCAAAGCCCATGTGAAAAGCATGGAGGATTACAAAATCCTGCACCAACGCTCCCTGGAGGACGAGGAGGGCTTCTGGGCGGAGATGGCCGAGCAGCTTGTATGGCGGAAAAAATGGGACAAGGTGAAAACGGGGGGATATAAAGACCTGGACTTCAAATGGTTCCCCGGTGGCAAACTCAACGTGGCGGAAAATCTGCTGGACCGCTACCTGGGCACCCCCACTGCCAACCGCGCCGCCATCATCTGGCAAGGCGAGCCGGAGGAGGAGACTCGCACCCTGACCTATCAGCAGCTCCATCGGGAGGTGTGCCGTTTTGCCAACGTGCTGCGCAAGCGGGGCGTGGCCAAAGGGGACCGGGTGATGATATACCTGCCCATGATCCCGGAGCTTGCCATCGCCATGCTGGCCTGCGCCAGGGTGGGCGCGGTGCACACCGTGGTGTTCGGCGGGTTCTCCGCCCAGTCCATCGCCGACAGGATAAACGACTGCGAGCCGAAGGTGATGGTCACCGCCGACGCCGGGTTGCGCGCAGGACGGGTGATAGCGCTGAAAAAGAATGTGGACGACGCCCTGGCCCAGACCGATTCCGTGGAATCGTGTATCGTGTACAAGCGGGTGGATGGCAAGGTGGACATGGCGCCGGGCCGGGACTTCTGGTGGGATGAGGAAGTGGCCACTGTTCCTGCCCATTCCCCCTGCGAGGAGATGGACGCCGAGGATCCCCTCTTTATCCTCTACACCTCCGGCAGCACCGGCAAACCTAAAGGAGTGCTCCACACCACCGCTGGATATCTGTTGTATACCATGACCACTTTCAAGTGGATCTTCGATTACCACCCGGAAGATGTGTACTGGTGCACGGCGGACATCGGCTGGATCACCGGCCACAGCTATATTGTATACGGTCCCCTGGGCAATGGCGCCACCAGCCTGATGTTCGAGGGAGTGCCGCACTATCCCAACCCGGACAGGTTCTGGCGAGTGGTGGACAAGTTCCGGGTGAACATTTTCTACACCGCCCCCACCGCCATCCGTTCCCTGATGAGCGCCGGGGAGAAATGGGTGAACTGTTGCGATCTGTCCAGCCTGCGGCTGCTGGGCTCGGTGGGAGAGCCGATCAACCCGGAGGCGTGGATGTGGTATCACAAGCATGTAGGAAAGGAGCGATGCCCCATAGTGGACACCTGGTGGCAGACAGAGACCGGAGGGATATTGATAACCCCCCTTCCCGGCGCCATCCCCACAAAGCCCGGCTCCGCCACTGTGCCCTTCCCCGGCGTCCAGCCGGTGATCCTGCGCCAGGACGGCTCCGAGGCGGATGTGGACGAGGGGGGCTACCTTTGCATAAAGACTCCATGGCCGGGGCAGATGCGCACCGTGTGGGGCCATCATGAACGCTTCCGCGACACATATTTCTCCCAATACAAGGATCTCTATTTCACCGGCGACGGCGCCCGCCGCGACAAGGACGGCTACTACTGGCTCATGGGGCGGGTGGACGATGTGCTCAACGTGGCGGGCCACAGGATCGGCACCGCCGAGGTGGAAAGCGCCCTGGTGGCCCATGAGGCCGTGGCGGAAGCTGCGGTGGTGGGCTATCCCCACGATATCAAGGGGCAGGGGATCTATGCCTATGTGACGCTGGTCACGGGCGTAACCGGAGATGACGCCTTGAAAAAGGCGCTGCTGGCCCATGTGGCAAAACAGATCGGACCCACAGCCAAGCCGGACAAAATCCAGTTCGCGCCCGCCTTGTGCAAGACCCGCAGCGGCAAGATCATGCGCCGCATCCTGCGCAAGATCGCCGAGGGGAATGTGGAGGAGATGGGCGACACCTCCACCCTGGCGGACCCGTCGGTAGTGAAAGCGCTGGTGGAGAACAGGGTTTGAAGCCATGACCGCCCGTCTGGACGCCAATAAGACCCTGCTGGCGGTCATCGATGTGCAGGGCGCCCTGGCCGAGGCGATGTCCGGCCGGGAAGCGCTGTATGCGAACCTGGAAAAACTTATCCGCGGCTGCCAGCTTCTGAACCTGCCGATGGTGTGGACGGAACAGGTGCCGGACAAACTGGGGGCCACCATCCCCCGGATAGCCTCCTTGCTCAAGGGCCAGGATCCCATTCCCAAATCCTGTTTCAGCTGCGCCAGCGATCAGCGTTTTGCAAAAGCCCTCTCCTCCGCCGGGAAGGCCCAGATTCTGCTTTGCGGAATAGAGGCGCACATATGCGTTTTGCAGACCGCCATGGATCTGGTGGAGCGCAAGTATCAGGTGTTCGTGGTCGCCGATGCTGTGTCCAGCCGGGAGGCCTCCAACGTCCAGGTGGCGCTGGAGCGGATGCGGGAGGTCGGCGCTGTGGTGGTGAGCGCGGAGATGGCGCTGTTCGAGATGCTCAAGGACGCCACCGATCCCAGGTTTCGGGACCTATTGCGGATAATAAAATAAGGCGGCGCCAGTCCCTGCCTCGTGAATGGTTATCGAATAATCCCTTTCCACCTGGAAAAAATGAAGCAGGCTGACGGCGGTGATGGTGAAGTGGAACACACCGGCCGTGGTGGGGACTCCAGACACGGCGCCCATGGCGTCTATGTCCACCCCCGGTGGCATGTCCGCCAGGGGAACCCGGAACTCGATGAAGTTTCTTCCTTCAGTGCGAAACCAGCTGCAGCCGGATTCCACATTCACAGTGTCGACATATTCTATTCCCACTTCCCCATCGGGGAACGATTCGTTGGTGATCCTCAATTCGCGACAGGTCTGATCCAGCACCGAACAGCCGGAAAGAAAAGACGCGACCAGAATAACAGCCAGGATAGGGACCAGAGATACTTTGTGCGAATATATTATTTTCGGCATCGCGCTTGATTTTCCTGTAATTCAATCATGGAAAGCCGTGTGGGCCATCGACGTTAATAAAGCATTGTCCGGACATTGTATCACCGATGGGGAAATTGTGAATGCGGATGATCATGAGCAGGCGGCGACAAATGAAAAATCCCAGACCGCGTCCGTACAACAAAAGCCATGACAAATTATATAAACCTCTTTTGCTGGAGGCGGAAATGAGACAGATGGGATTATTAATGGCCATGCTGGCGGCGGTGGCCATCTCCACAGGATGCGCCATCGCGCCGCCCAGGGCGGATACGCCCACCATGGGCGCGTTGATGGGCGCCGGGGCGGGCGCGGTGATTGGCCATCAATATGGCCGGGGCGGACGGGATAAAGGAGCGCTTATCGGTGGGGTGCTGGGATACACCACCGGCTTGTTTTATGATCAGAGAGAGCGGGAGATCAACTCCGGCCAGCGCGGCGCCTATTACCAGCCCAGGGCCAGACGCCCGGAACCGATGGAATATCGCGAGCGAGGCCGCGACGACGGCTACTATTATCAGGAGCCGGAAGGTTACTATTACTACGCCCCTCGCCGCTGACATGGTTATGGCGACAGCAAGCCAGAGGAGGCCTTCCAAGGCTCCGATGTCGGCCCGAAGGTCTTCTTTTGGCAGGCCCGGGGGGAGGGACGGCGGAGACCTTGGTGACGGAAGGGAATTGACCGGCAAATCAGGGCATGCCTATAATCGGCAGATGGATTCTACAGCGACAAAGACCGATAAACTGGCCCGGGACGGCGAACTGGTTTCCCTGATCATCCAGGGGGATGATAAAGCGTGGGAAATCTTTGTGGAAAGCTTCACCAACTGGGTGTTGTTCAAGGCGAAGGAATGGTGTGTGGGCCATTGCCCATATTCCGCGGGGGAATACTTCTGCGGGCTCACCAGCCTTTCCCTGCAGCGGCAGGGCCAGACCCCCAGGAGCAACGCCCAGGAATGCGACGAGGGGCTGGACACTTATATCTGGATATTTGAACAACTCAGGAGGAGAGTGAAAAAGTACACCGGGAAGAACGATTGTCTTCTCTCCACCTTCGTGTGGACCATCCTCAACTCCAAAGAATTGCATATAGATTGGCTGCGGTGGAAATATGGCAGGGTTTTTTAGTTCTTCGGCGATCAAAAGATTGCCAGTGGCCATACAGAGCCTCTCGGAAAACGAGAGGATGACCTTTGTTATGCTTCGTATGCGGCGGGACAAGCCCTTCATCGCCAAGGAATTGGGAGTCAGCCTGGATGAGGCGGCAAGGATCATAAAGACCGTGCAGGAGACCCTGGTAAAATCTGGCTCCATGGATATGATCCAGAACCCGGTGTTTTTCCAGATTGACCATGCCTATGAAAACGAGGATGGAGCGGGGCGGCCTTTCGAGCTTTCCAGGGACGAGATGGATATGGCGGATCAGCTGGAGCTGGACAAGTTTTTCCGGATTCTGCAAGCCTCTCTGGAGCAGTTGGATAAACAAAGCAGACGTCTTCTTTCCCTCTGGTTCAACAAGGAGATGAAAGCCAAGGATATCCTTAACTTTTACAAGAGGTTGGGCATCTCCATTTCGGACAGGAAACCGATAGAGGAAAGCAACGAACAGGATGTATTTTACGCTCTTGAAAAAAATTTAAAGAAATTGCTGAAAATCGTCCGTTCAAATCAAATACATGAGGAGATGGAGCTTACACCTTCATCCCTTAAGGCGATATTGACCGAAACAGGTGTATGATTTGGTTAATGAAACGTAACTTATTGATTATCTAGGGTTGAGAAAGTGGTCGAAACACAAAAGCACATGAGCCTGGCGGAGCTTGTCATGTTCCAGGATCCGGCTCTTGAGCAAAAGACGCGCGAACCCCTGGCCAACCATATTAAGGAGTGCGCCATCTGCCGGGAGAAAGTCATCTCTCTGCTCACATTAAAATCGGCGTTCTCATCGGCCCGGGAAGTCATCACCTCCATGGAGTTGACCGGGGATTGCGTCCCCACGGAAGTGATGGGCGATTTTCTGGGAGGGCGGCTGCCGGAACAGGAATGGCAGGCATACTCCCGACATACGGATATGTGCGATACATGCTTCGAGCGTATCGCGTATTTCTCCTACTCCAGCGTCAAGATGACCGAGGGAGTGCTCCGCATGGAGCCTACACCGCAGAAATTCCTGCAGGCTGTGGCGCCGGGTCTGATCCAGAGCGCCCCCAAGACCGATATCCGGCCAATCCGGGAAGCGATAAAGGACAGGGTCGCCCGCTGGATCGCTTCCCCCATCCCGGCCTACGCCTTTGCCGCCACGCTGTTGTTGTTCCTGGCCTTTGGCGGGAAGGGCCCCCAGGCGGTGGATCTGGGAAGCCATCAGACCTTCACCATATATGAACCCCCCACCAGCCCCGGCCCATCCTTCGGCTTCTCCGACGCTGGAAGAAAGGTTGGGCAGGCGCAGGCCGACATGAAGGTTAATGTCCGTAGGGGAGTGGTCAGTTTTTCCTGGCAGGGAGTGGAAGGGGCGCAGAATTACCGGCTGGTAATAAAAGAGATCGACCCGTCCGGCTCCAAAGAGGTCCTGAATCTTGATACTGTCCAGCCCGGCGCCACTGTCGATCTGGACACTTTGCGCCAGGGCAGGGCGTATCGGTGGAGTGTCCATGGTGTCCAGCCGGACAATAACATCTTCACCGCCACCGGCCAGTTCGCCATCGCCAAGCCCTGACCGAACATGTAAGGAGGCTCTTGATATGGGACTCCGGGCAGTCTTCGCAAGCAACGCCATTGTGGTGATGGCTTTCACCCTCGTGATGGGCGCCTCCATCATGATGACTCCCTCCGCACTGGCCCAGGCCAACGTCCCCCAGGGCTCTGGAGCCCCCCAGGGACCCGGCGCCACCAAGGGATATTGGCTGGACAAAAGCCGACTCATGGATGGCGCCAACCCTGCCGTCTTGCGGGCGGGGAGGATATTCGACAAAGTCCTGGCGGCGGCGGACAAACGGCCAGGCCCCCGGCCGGAGCTGGTGATCCTGGACGAGGACGGGTTCCCCTGGGCCAGGTCTTTGCCGGACGGCACGATCCTGCTCACCCGCGGCGCCCTGGAGGTGGCCTTCGACACCGATAGCCCCGAAGATGGAGACACCCGGCTGGCGTTTATCATCGGCCACGAGCTTAGCCACCAGGTGAATGGCGATTTCTGGCATTTCTTCTTCTATCAGGGGGTCCACCCGGAGGAGGTGGAGGACCCACAGGCCAGAAGGACTCTGGAGGAGGTGATCCACATCGCCAGGAGCGGAGATTCGGTGACCACCAAAGAGTTGCAGGCGGACCAGTACGGCGCCCTCTACGCCACCCAGGCGGGCTACAGCATGAAGGCTATTGTGGACGACGACAAGAACTTCTTTTACAAATGGACCGCCTCCACCAGCCCCTGGCTGCTGCAGGGGATGGCGCTGGAGCGCAACCACCCGAAGATAGAAGAGCGCACCGCCGCCGTGCTGCTGGCGCTGGATCGGGTGCTGGACAAGATCGATGTGTTCGAGAAAGGCGCCAGGGCGTATCGGGAGGATAGCCTGGTGGCGGCGCGGCACTATTTCGAGGATTTCCTCTCCGTGTTCCAAAGCAGGGAGGCGTATAACAACCTGGGGCTGGTCTACTACTCCATGGCCCTCCGCGAATACGCCCTGTGGAAAGGCGCCCAGCCGCAATTCCGCCTGTCGCTGATCCTGGACGAAAACACCCGGGCCAAAAAAGCGCTGGCGCAGGCGGACGACCAGCGTAAATCGTGGTTCACCTCCGCTTTCCGCCGGGGAGACGCCCACAAAACCAGCTTTGTCGACTATGTGGAAAAGGCCACCCGATACTTCACCGAAGCCACGGAGCGGGACGGCGCATACGCCATGGCCCGCAACAACCTGGCCTGCGCCCTGTTCCTGCGGGAGCGCTGGGCCAACGCCGTGGGAGAGCTGGACCGGGCGCTGGAGCTGGACCCGAAGCTGGCCGAGGGGTATAACAACCGGGCGGCGGCCTACCTGAAGATGGCGGAGGAACTGAACATCAACCTGGACGGGAAGGCGGAGGCGGACCTTGTCCGGGCATTGTCATTGCGGCCGGAGTATCCCTTCGCCCTGTTCAACATGGCCCACTTCCACAAGACGCGCGGGAACGAGGAGAAGGCGGCGGAGTATGCCGGGCGGCTGGCGAAGGCTGACCCGGATAGCAAGTTGCTGGGGATGTTGGAGTAGGGGGGTATCTCTTCCGGGATCGACATTTGCTCTTTCACATATGAAATTGCCTCTGTTTATCGATCATGCTATCGTAATACATAGAACATATCGATGGAGGCATGCATGGCTGTGGTGAAAGTGTCGCCGAAATATCAGGTAGTGATTCCGCAGGAAGTGCGGGAATCGATGGGGATAACGCCTGGTGAAAAGGTGCAGATATTTCGTTATGAGGACAGGATCGAGTTCATCCCCGTGAGGAAGCTGAAGAAGCTTCGCGGGTTTTTAAAGGGGATTGATACCACTGTCGAGCGGGACGAAGACAGGGCATGAATCTGGTCGACTCGTGCGGTTGGCTGGAATACTTCGCCGATGGCCCCAACGCTGGCGCGTACGCCAGACCGATCGAGAAGAACGAACAACTGCTGGTTCCCACCATCTGCATCTATGAAGTGTTCAAGAGGGTTATCCAGCAACGGGGCGAGGACCCGGCCATATACGCCACGGCCCGGATGAAACAAGGCAAAGTGGTGGACCTGGATTCCTCCACCGCCATGCGCGCCGCGAAACTCAGCGCCGAACTGAAAATCCCCATGGCGGACAGCATCATTCTGGCCACCGCGGAAACTTATCAGGCCACCATCTGGACATCCGACTCTGACCTGAAGGGGATTGAGGGAGTCAGGTTTGTTGATATACTATGATTCTTATTGTTATTCTCTTTATATTCTGATAGTCTATTTTAAATTGAGAGATGCACCCATTCTTTAATATTTATGCTATTTTAATGTGATTAATACGCCCTGTCTTCACTATGGTTAATTAAAAGATGCATTGGGACAACCTAGAGCAAATTGCTGCATATTTCAATTTAGATGTCTCCGCAGATGATTCCTTAGCAATACGAAAAGCAATAATAAAACAGATGGCTGAAATTCATCCGGATACAAATAAGCAAGAATCTAAATCGGAAGAAACTAAGAGCCTATGGCACGAACTAAATTCAGCAAAGGAGTTTATTGAATCTCGCAATAATGAGCAACAGCTTATTCCATTATCAAAGCTTCCTGATATTTTACGTTCGATAAATTCGGTGAGCAAATCACCAATGGAAATGCGCATTTCGAGCGTACAGAGTGATGCTCAATCAGAATTACGAAACCGAGTTTTCCTACCCAGAATTGGTTCAGGTGTTTTGAGTGCCATTTGCGCATTTATATTTATGTTTCCTAGCAATTTTGAGGACCACCGTTTGTTAGGCGATTATATCAGATTATACAGTGTGCAATGGGGATTGTTGATCCTTTCCGCTTATGCCGGAATATTCTTTATTTTTACTTGGCTTCGAGAGCAAAGTAGCAAATCACAAGTTGAATGGCTCACAACAGATGAAGGAATGCGAGATTTTATTAGGCATATTCTGTTGAACAAGCAAGGTGAAGAGGATCCGGGTAAACGACGTTTTTCGGATCGCGAACTTATAATAACATTAGCATCTGATGGTAATCGAAACATGTTTCCATTTAGTGTAATGCTACCTATGCACTCTCAAGTGTCACGATCTGTTGCTGAAAAAATCGTGCAGATACATATCGACAAGTATATTCAAAGAGGAGTAATCGTTGAGCTTCCACAGAAAGGATTTGACCGTATTTTTGAGATTAACAAAGCCGCTAGAGAAGATTTGAAGGTGCAGTGATAGCATTCCCCAATAACCTCTCACCCCTCCTAACCTTCCAGCATTTCCTCCGCTTTCTCTTCCCGCTCCTGGATGCCGCCTAGCGTATCGCCATCTTTCCACAGGAAGTAAAAGCCGGGCGTCGTCTGCGCCACGAACACCACCAGGTGCATCACCACCGCC
>Ga0224501_10001239_pt1 | contig 19780 bp, 15 predicted proteins | sample SF_Oct11_sed_USG_4_FD_169105 | JGI IMG/M metagenome (GOLD analysis project Ga0224501, IMG submission 169105) | Sediment microbial communities from San Francisco Bay, California, United States - SF_Oct11_sed_USGS_8_1 | ecosystem: Environmental > Aquatic > Marine > Sediment | place: USA...
TGCTCAGCGCCGATGATAGTGTGGGAGTTCCCATGCGAAAGTAGGTCACTGCCAGGGTTTAATTCCTAAAAAACCTCTGCTCTTGCAGAGGTTTTTTTTTGCCTGCATCATTCTCTCATTATCATCTGAAGCCAATGTCGCCATGACCGATACTCTTACAGCGTTGATAACTTGCCTGGCCGATGGCCACTTTCATTCAGGTGAGGCGCTCGGCAGAAAGATCGGTATCAGCCGCTCTGCTGTCTGGAAGTGTCTTAAACAGCTACCAGATCATGGTCTCTCTTTTGTTGCTGTAAAGGGGCGTGGCTATAAGCTTAATGTTCCCTTAGAACTACTTGATAAGTCGAGTATTGAGGCAACTTCAGGCCATAATATTGAGTTATTTCCTTTTATCGACTCCACCAGCCATTATCTAAAACAGCAGGCAGAGCTAGGGGTGCCTTCAGGTAGGGTCTGCATTGCCGAGGCGCAAACGGATGGCAAGGGGCGTCGCGGACGAAAGTGGCATTCACCATTTGGGAGTAATGTTTATCTCTCACTTTTATGGCGATTTAATGATGGTATGACAGGCCTTGGCGGTCTCAGCCTTGCGGTTGCGGTTGCGTTGATGAGGGCTTTTAGAGAGGGTGGGGCCAACAGACTGGGTATCAAATGGCCAAATGATATTATTTGCGATAATGGAAAAGTTGCTGGAATACTGGTCGATGTGGCTGGTGAGAGTAGCGGCCCATGTTATGCCGTGGTGGGTATCGGGATAAACTATGGGATGAGTGATGTGAACACGGATATAGTCGAACAAGCCTGGAGTGCTCTAAAAAATGAAGGCATAGCGATTGGGCGAAACGAAATGGTGGGTATTTTGTTAAAACACCTGTTTGCTACGATGAATGAGTATCAGTCGAAAGGGTTTGCTCCATTCAGAGATGAGTGGCTGAACTACGATCTCTATAGAGATCGGCACATCACATTAAAGTCTGCAAGTGGTGACGTAACTGGAGTTGAGCGGGGATGTGATCAAAATGGTTTACTTATAATAGAGCGTGATGGGGAGCTAGTACGTTATGCAGCCGGAGATGTTTCCCTGAGGCCGACAGCAAGATGATCCTTCTAATTGATATTGGAAATAGCCGAAGCAGATATGCCATGTTACATCCACGACCAGCTGCACTCGTCGAAGGTGAGGTCGTTAGTAACAGTGATGGGATTGATGCGTTACTCGCCAACATCAGTGAATCCCCCACTGAAGTTTACGTCAGTTGCGTGGGGGCAGAGAGCTTAATGCAGCAGGTTATTGCGTGGTCAGAAAGGGAGTGGCGCTGCACACCGGTTCGCTTGCAAACACAATCTTCTTGCTGTGGCGTGATCAATGGGTATTTGCAACCTGAGAGACTGGGAGTCGATCGATGGTTAGCTATGATTGGTGCCTTTGGTCTGGTGCAGGGGGCTGTGCTGGTTATCGATTGCGGAACTGTATGTACGGCAGATTTAGTAGATAAGATGGGGCAGCATCGAGGTGGTGCTATGGTGCCTGGCATACGTTTAATGCAACAGGCTATGCGCTCTGGTACTGCGGCAGTAAAGGATGAGAGTGAGCTCACCGCCCTGTGGGGCAGGTCGACCGCTGAGTCGCTTGGATTTGGTATCCAGGCCGGACTAACGGGGTATGTAAAGCAGTTGATGGCTATGGCAGCGACAGCTTTGCAAGGGCCATATACCGTCGTGTTAACTGGAGGTGATGCCGCACTTCTGCTCGGAGAGATAGAGGGGAACGTAAGACATGATAATGGATTACTGTTTCATGGCATGGCTGCTGTAGTGCGTCAAAGGGCTGACGATTTCCGATGAAGGGGTTCTTCATATTGTTATTGCTCACTAATGTGTTTGTTTTAGGCTGGCAGGTATTGCAACGTCATGATGAACCGGTCTTGTCTCCATATCGAGATGTAAAATCGGTCAATCAGGGTCTGACCCTGCTAGCGGAGTATGATGAAACTAAACCACCTGCCGAGCGTGAACAGAAGAGTACCAACCAGCAGGCAGGGAGGGTAGCGGCGATACAAACTCATGCTGTAGAGAGTGAGCAGGCAATTGACCCCGTGATTGAGGTGGTGGCGGATAAAGGGAGTAGCTGTTATCAGAGCAGCATGCTCGTGAGTCTGTCTGAAGCAGTCTCTCTGCAAAAAGAGCTGGAGTTAGCCGGGATACGCGAAAGTGATCGTAGAACGGTAAAAACGACCAAGACCAACTACTGGGTCAAACTTCCGCCTTATCGCAGCAGGGCAGAGGCAAACGAGGCATCCAGGCGGTTGGAGAAGAATCGAATAAAGGATTTTTTCGTTGTACGAAGTGGACGGCACGAGAATGCAATTTCGCTGGGTGTTTTCTCGACACTAGAACGCGCGGAGATGCGGCATAGAACTATAACCACACTTAATGACGGGATAAATAAGCCAATAATTGAGGCGATGGAATTACCAGCCAAACGATTGGTTATAGTCTTCAGCATCAGAGGGGAGGCTACCCCGGCACTAAATAAGATAATTAGCAGAAAGAGCGAACCCCAACTGAAAAAAATTACCTGCAAGCAGTAACTTCAAATTGCCATTGGCGTGATGTTTCCTTAGAATACGCCGCTCGCTGACAGGTTGGGAACAATTCCCAGGCCTGTCACAATCTGCCGGCATAGCACAATTGGTAGTGCAACTGATTTGTAATCAGTAGGTTGTGGGTTCAAGTCCTACTGCCGGCACCATATATTTGACCGTTATATCGCACCTCGATATGTGCGCTAACCAGCTGAAAAAAAGTCGAAAAATTGCTGGATCAGCGGTTGACACAGGCCTGCTACCGAATCAAAATAGCGGGCTTAGTTTTGGGAGGGGTTCCCGAGTGGCTAAAGGGATCAGACTGTAAATCTGACGGCTCCGCCTTCGGTGGTTCGAATCCACCCCCCTCCACCAAATTGTAGAACGGAAGATGACGGAGCAACGGGATGGCTTCGGTTCGCGCATAGTGCGGGTGTAGTTCAATGGTAGAACTTCAGCCTTCCAAGCTGACTACGTGGGTTCGATTCCCATCACCCGCTCCAATCAGTGAACAATGTGAGTTTGCGCCCAGATAGCTCAGTCGGTAGAGCACACCCTTGGTAAGGGTGAGGTCGGCAGTTCAAATCTGCTTCTGGGCTCCATATTATTGGGTTGTTTTAATTTTAATTTGTTAATTCTTTCCGGTCCGGAGGAGTAGAACCGATGTCCAAGGAAAAATTTGAACGTACGAAACCGCACGTAAACGTAGGCACCATCGGTCACGTAGACCATGGTAAGACCACCCTGACCGCGGCCCTGACCAAGTGTATGGCCGAGAAGCACGGTGGCGAGTTCAAGGCGTATGACCAGATCGACGGTGCCCCTGAAGAGCGTGCCCGTGGTATCACCATCGCCACCGCCCACGTAGAGTACGAGTCAACCGCACGACACTACGCTCACGTTGACTGCCCCGGCCACGCCGACTACGTCAAGAACATGATCACCGGTGCGGCGCAGATGGACGGCGCAATCCTGGTAGTATCAGCCGCCGACGGCCCGATGCCGCAGACCCGTGAGCACATCCTGCTCTCGCGCCAGGTAGGCGTACCGTACATCGTTGTGTACATGAACAAGGCCGACATGGTCGACGACGCCGAGCTGCTGGAGCTGGTCGAGATGGAGATCCGCGAGCTGCTGGACAGCTACGAATTCCCCGGCGACGACACCCCGGTTATCGTTGGCTCCGCACTGAAGGCGCTGGAAGGCGATACCTCCGATATCGGTGTCCCCTCCATCGAGAAGCTGGTCGATGCCCTGGACAGCTACATCCCGACCCCTGAGCGTGCCGTAGACGGCGCCTTCCTGATGCCTGTCGAGGACGTCTTCTCCATCTCCGGACGTGGTACCGTAGCGACCGGTCGTATCGAGCGTGGCATCATCAAGGTCGGTGAAGAGGTGGAAATCGTCGGTATCAGCGATACCGCCAAGACCACCGTTACCGGTGTGGAGATGTTCCGCAAACTGCTGGACCAGGGTGAGGCGGGCGACAACGTCGGTATCCTGCTGCGTGGTACCAAGCGCGAGGAGATCGAGCGTGGTCAGGTACTGTGTAAGCCGGGCAGCATCAAGCCGCACACCAAGTTTGAGGCTGAGGTGTATGTCCTGTCGAAGGAAGAGGGTGGTCGTCACACCCCATTCTTCAACGGCTACCGCCCGCAGTTCTACTTCCGTACCACCGATGTAACCGGTGCGTGCGACCTGCCGGAAGGCGTAGAGATGGTAATGCCTGGTGACAACGTACAGATGACCGTAAGCCTGATCGCACCTATCGCGATGGAAGAGGGTCTGCGTTTTGCTATCCGTGAGGGTGGTCGTACTGTTGGCGCCGGTGTTGTTTCCAAGATCATCGAGTAAGAAGTAGTAGAAAAAGCTTGGGACGTGAGGTGGCTTTGCCACCTCACGTTCTTGCGTTTATTAGGCCAGTAGCTCAATTGGCAGAGCAGCGGTCTCCAAAACCGCAGGTTGGGGGTTCGATTCCCTCCTGGCCTGCCATTTTTGCTGTTTATGCAGCAAGGAACTAAACAGAATGGCAGACAAGATTAAACTGATCATTGCACTGGCAATCGCCATCGCGGCGCTTGTCGGTTACTACACTCTGGGGGATAGCGTTCCCTCAGAGCCTGTACGCGTGCTGGGTATGTTGTTCGGTCTGGGTGTGGCGACGTTTGTCGCGACACTGAGTGAGCCGGGCGCCAATGCCCTCGCCTATAGCCGTGGTGCAATCGTTGAGGTTCGTAAGGTTGTCTGGCCGACCCGCAAGGAGACCGTAAATACCACCCTGCTGGTTATGGCGATGGTAATTATGGTCGGTATTATCCTGTGGCTGTTCGATAGTCTCCTTGGCTGGGGTATTCAGCTTATGACTGGGCAGGGGGGCTGATATGGCCTTGCGTTGGTACGTAGTACACGCCTACTCCGGATTTGAAAATAGCGTCAAGCGCTCGCTTGAGGAGCGCATTGCGCGTTTCGGCATGCAGGAGAAATTTGGCGAGATTATGGTGCCCACCGAAGAGGTGGTGGAGATGCGCGAGGGGCAGAAGCGTAGCACCTCACGCAAGTTCTTCCCAGGCTATGTACTGGTGCAGATGGAGATGGATGATGATACCTGGCATCTGGTCAAAGATGTGCCGAAGGTAATGGGCTTTATTGGTGGTACCTCGGATCGTCCCGCCCCCATCACCGAGCGCGAGGCACAGCAGATTCTGGATCGGGTGCAGGAGGGCGTAGAGAAACCGCGTCCGAAGGTGCTATTCGAGCCGGGCGAGATGGTGCGTATTACCGAAGGACCCTTTAACGACTTTAACGGTGTGGTTGAAGAGGTCGACTATGAGAAGAGCCGCCTGCGTGTCTCGGTACTGATCTTCGGCCGTTCCACTCCTGTCGATCTGGAGTTCAGTCAGGTCGAGAAGGGGTACTAAGGGATTTTCATCATGTTGTGTGCTCGGGTAGCACGACATGACGAGTTGAGTGAATACCCGTTAAATCAGGGGAGCCGAAAGGCGATTGCACCCACTAGAGGTAAATAGTTATGGCTAAGAAGATCGAGGCTTATATCAAGCTTCAGGTGCCTGCTGGACAGGCCAACCCAAGTCCGCCAGTTGGTCCTGCACTGGGTCAGCGCGGTGTCAATATCATGGAGTTCTGTAAGGCATTCAATGCCCAGACTCAGGGTATGGAGCAGGGTCTGCCGATCCCCGTTGTGATTACTGTATACAGTGACCGTAGCTTTACCTTCATCACCAAGACACCACCGGCCTCTGTTCTGCTGAAGAAGGCTGCAGGCATCAAATCAGGTTCTGCTGTACCAAATCGTGACAAGGTCGGTAAGGTTAGCCGTGCGCAACTCGAAGAGATTGCAGCTACCAAGATGCCCGATCTCACTGCTGCCGATATGGACGCTGCTGTGCGCACTATTGCCGGTACTGCCCGCAGCATGGGTCTGAATACTGAGGGGGTTGAATAATCATGGCTAAGCTTTCCAAACGTGCAAAGGCTATCAGTGAGAAGCTGGAGGCCAATAAGTTCTACGCGATTGATGATGCGCTGGCCCTGCTTAAGGATATGCCAGCCGCCAAGTTCGTAGAGTCGATTGATGTAGCGGTTAACCTCGGTGTTGACCCGCGCAAATCTGATCAGGTCGTACGTAGTGCTACCGTTCTGCCAAATGGTACCGGCAAGACCGTTCGTGTCGCCGTCTTTACCCAGGGCGCCAGTGCTGATGCCGCCAAAGAGGCGGGTGCAGACGTTGTTGGTATGGACGAACTGGCCGATGCGATGAAGAAGGGTGACCTGAACTACGATGTGGTCATTGCCAGCCCCGATGCGATGCGTGTCGTCGGTATGCTCGGTCAAATCCTCGGCCCGCGTGGTTTGATGCCCAACCCCAAGGTGGGTACCGTAACCCCTGATGTGGCTACCGCGGTGAAGAACGCCAAGGCAGGTCAGGTTCGTTATCGCACCGACAAGGCCGGTATCATCCACTGCTCCATCGGTAAGGTTGATTTCACTGTTGATGCCCTGCGTGAGAATCTGCAGGCGCTGATGGCTGACCTGCAGAAGATTAAGCCGAGTAGTGCTAAAGGTATCTACTTCAAGAAGATCGCCGTATCGACCACGATGGGTCCCGGTGTTCCGGTAGATGTAGCATCGGTTATTTAAGAAATTTTTCGTGGTGTTTCGACACTACGGGGATGCGGCCCACCGGCATTAGTCGGTGACGTCGAAGACCGCAGGTGCCGCAAGGCTTAAATCGTCAGATCCTGCGCAGACGGTGTACCCAGAAGGTTTGTTCCTGATGGCCACCGTAAGGGGGGACGAAGTTGTTGGTCGTCCCTGTGATAGGTGGTGTAACCCATAGCCTGGGTTACCTAACTGTAAGAGGTGATTTCGAGTGGCTCTCAACCTGGAACAGAAAAAGTCCATTGTTGCTGAAGTTGCCGAAGTTGCAGCACAGGCCCACTCTGCCATTGCGGCAGATTATAACGGCCTGACCTCTGCGCAAATGACCGACCTGCGTGCCAAGGCACGTGCGGGCGGTGTTTATCTGCGCGTTGTCAAGAATACCCTGGCACGTCGTGCGGTCGAGGAGACCGAGTTCGTGTGTATGCAAGAGGGCCTGATTGGCCCAATGGTTCTGGCCTTCTCTATGGAAGATCCAGGTGCCGCTGCAAGGGTAATCAAGGACTTCGCCAAAGATAACAAGGCGCTTGAGGTTAAAGTGGTTGCCATGGGTGGTCAGATGTTCGGTCCTGCGGATCTCGAGCGTCTCGCCAGCCTGCCGACCAAAGACCAGGCTATCAGTATGTTGATGTCCGTGATGAAGGCACCGGTCGAGAAGCTCGCCCGTACCCTCAACGAGGTCCCCGGCAAACTGGTACGCACTGTTGCTGCAGTTCGCGATCAGAAGCAAGGCGCAGCCTGATAGGCTTAGCGTCAGTGGAATTTGTAATTATTTTTATCTGGAGTAAAGAAAATGGCCGTATCTAAAGACGATATCCTGGAAACTATCGCCAACATGTCCGTTATGGACGTGGTTGATCTGATTTCCGCGATGGAAGAGAAGTTTGGCGTATCAGCCGCTGCCGCTGTTGCCGTTGCTGCTGCACCCGCTGCTGGTGCTGGTGAGGCTGCTGCTGAGAAGGATGAGTTTGACGTTGTCATGACCTCCTTCGGCGAGAACAAGGTTGGCGTAATCAAGGCTGTACGTGGTATCACCGGTCTGGGTCTGAAAGAGGCGAAAGAGATGGTTGAAGGTGTACCTTCTACTATCAAGGAAGGCGCCAATAAGGCTGAAGCTGAAGATATCAAGAAGCAGCTCGAGGAAGCTGGCGCTCAGGTTGACCTCAAGTAATCCTGACGGCATTGCTGCCTGAAATATCTGGAAATTTAGAGCATTAGTTATAATTTCTCTAATGTCTCATAGCCAAGGATGGCACGGGTAAATAGCGAAATTGGCTGGTGACATGGGTTGCCGGCCTTTTTCCGCTGCAGCCCCTATAGATTTTACAGGTTGTTGCACACGGAGCAGATTGGAATCTGTTCACTGCAACAATCTCAATATACTGACAAGCTGAGGAACCCTGATGGCCTACTCATTCACTGAGAAAAAACGTATCCGTAAGGATTTCGGCAAGCGCCCCAGCATCCTTGATGTGCCCTACATGCTCGCTATGCAGCTCGATTCCTATCGTGGCTTTTTGCAGCAGGAGGTCTCTGAAGAGGCGCGCAAGGATCTTGGACTTCACGCAGCCTTCAAGTCTGTGTTCCCTATTGTCAGTTACTCCGGCAGTGCTGCGCTGGAGTATGTGAGCTATCGACTCGGCACTCCGGTGTTTGATGTTAAGGAGTGCCAGCTGCGTGGGATGACCTATGCCGCACCGCTGCGCGTTAAGCTGCGCCTGGTGATCTACGATAAGGAGTCTGCCACCAAATCCGTGAAGGATGTGCGTGAGCAGGAGGTCTACATGGGTGAGATGCCCCTGATGACCGAAAACGGAACCTTCGTTATTAACGGCACCGAGCGTGTTATCGTCTCCCAGCTGCACCGCTCACCGGGAGTCTTCTTTGAGCACGACAAGGGCAAAACGCACTCATCTGGTAAGCTGCTCTTCTCTGCCCGCGTGATCCCCTATCGTGGCTCCTGGCTCGATTTTGAGTTCGATCCCAAAGATGCGCTGTTTGTGCGTATCGATCGTCGTCGCAAGCTACCATCGACCATTCTGCTGCGTGCCCTCGGCTACGACAATGAGCAGATCCTTGAGATGTTCTTTGCCACAGATACCTACCACTTCGACAAGAAGGGGGGGCTCTCTCTCGATCTGGTTCCCGAGCGTCTGCGTGGTGAGACCGCCCAGTCCGATATCGTGGTGAAGGGTAAGGTACTGGTTGAGGCAGACCGCCGCATTACCGCGCGCCACATCCGCGAGCTGGAGAGTGCCGGCGTCAATAAGATAGATCTGCCGCTGGAGGCGCTGGTTGGCAAGGTGCTGGCCAACAATATCGTTGATGCTGACACTGGTGAGGTAATCGCCAACGCCAATGATGAGCTCACTGAAGAGCTGATCGCCAAGTTGCAGGAGGAGGGGATCAGCGAGATCAGGACCCTCTTTACCAACGATCTGGATCACGGTCCCTATATCTCCGATACCCTGCGTCTCGACCCGAGCAACAGCCCGCTGGAGGCACTCGTTGAGATCTACCGCATGATGCGTCCCGGTGAGCCGCCCACCAAGGAGGCCGCCGAGAACCTGTTTAACAATCTTTTCTTTACTGAGGAGCGCTATGACCTCTCTGCGGTAGGCCGGATGAAGTTCAACCGCCGCATCGGTCGCAAGGAGGTGGTCGGTAACGGTATCCTCTCTAATGAGGACATCATCGATGTGATGCGCACCCTGATCGATATCCGCAATGGTAACGGCACCGTGGACGATATTGACCATCTGGGTAACCGCCGCGTTCGCTCCGTCGGTGAGATGGCTGAGAACCAGTTCCGCGTGGGTCTGGTGCGTGTTGAGCGTGCAGTGAAGGAGCGTCTCTCGCTGGCGGAGTCAGAGAACCTGATGCCGCAGGAGATGATCAATGCCAAGCCGGTCTCCGCCGCGATTAAGGAGTTCTTTGGCTCATCGCAGCTCTCCCAGTTTATGGATCAGAACAACCCGCTCTCCGAGGTGACCCACAAGCGTCGTATCTCGGCCCTTGGCCCGGGTGGTCTGACTCGCGAGCGTGCTGGCTTTGAGGTGCGTGACGTGCACCCTACCCACTATGGTCGTGTCTGCCCCATTGAGACCCCGGAGGGACCGAACATCGGTCTGATTAACTCGCTGGCGGTCTATGCCCGTGCCAATGAGTATGGCTTCCTTGAGTCGCCCTACCGCAAGGTGATGGATATGAAGGTGAGCGACCAGGTCGATTACCTCTCTGCCATCGATGAGGCGGAGTTCGTTATCGCACAGGCCAACGTTGAGTTGAATGCAAAAGGGGAGATCGCCGATGAGCTGGTCTCCTGCCGTCATCAGAACGAGACCACCCTGATGCCGCGTGAGAAGGTCGACTATGTTGACGTCTCACCCAAGCAGATCGTTTCAGTTGCGGCTTCCCTGATCCCGTTCCTTGAGCACGACGATGCCAACCGTGCGTTGATGGGTTCCAACATGCAACGCCAGGCGGTACCGACCTTGCGTTCCGATAAGCCGCTGGTTGGTACCGGTATCGAGCGCACCGTGGCGATCGACTCTGGTACCTCGGTCGCTGCCCGTCGTGGTGGTATGGTTGACTCGGTTGACGCTGCCCGTGTTGTAGTTCGTGTGAACGATGATGAGACTGAAGCGGGTGAATCGGGTGTCGATATCTACAACCTGACCAAATACACCCGTTCTAATCAGAACACCTGTATCAACCAGCGCCCGCTGGTCAAGCCGGGTGATGTGATCGCCCGTGGTGACGTACTGGCCGACGGCTCCTCCACCGACATGGGGGAGCTGGCACTGGGTCAGAATATGCTGGTCGCCTTCATGCCGTGGAACGGTTACAACTTTGAGGACTCGATCCTCATCTCCGAGCGGGTAGTGGAGGAGGATCGTTTCACCACCATCCACATCGAGGAGCTGACCTGCGTCGCCCGTGACACCAAGCTGGGGCCGGAGGAGATCTCCGCCGATATCCCCAACGTGGGTGAGGGCGCCCTCTCCAAGCTGGATGAGTCCGGTATCGTCTACATCGGTGCTGAGGTGAAGCCAGGCGATATCCTGGTCGGCAAGGTGACCCCCAAGGGGGAGACTCAGTTGACCCCGGAGGAGAAGCTGCTACGCGCCATCTTCGGTGAAAAGGCCTCCGACGTTAAGGACACCTCACTGCGTGTATCGAGCAGCACCTACGGTACCGTTATTGGTGTTCAGGTCTTCACCCGTGACGGCCTGGAGAAAGATGCCCGTGCACAGCAGATCGAAGACAGTGAACTTGCCAGCGTGCGCAAGGACCTGCGTGATCAGCAGCGCATTATGGAGACAGATGCCTTTGACCGCGTAGAGAAACTGCTGATCGGTAAGCAGGCTGCGGGTGGCCCCAACAAGCTCAAGTCCGGTGACAAGATCACCAAGGGCTACTTGACCGAGCTGGAGCGTGACAAGTGGTTTGAGATCCGACTGAAGAACGATGATGCCAATGCCGACGTGGAGGCGATCGCCGAACAGATTAAGGCGATGCGCAAGGACTTCGACGCGCAGTATGAGTCGAAGCGCAAGAAACTGACCCAGGGTGATGACCTCGCCCCCGGCGTGCTAAAAATGGTTAAGGTATATCTGGCTGTTAAGCGCCGCATTCAGCCCGGTGACAAGATGGCCGGTCGTCACGGAAACAAGGGTGTTATCTCGATGATTGTCCCGGTCGAGGATATGCCCTACACCGCTGACGGTGAGCCGGTAGACGTGGTGCTCAACCCGCTGGGCGTACCCTCACGGATGAACGTTGGTCAGGTACTGGAGACCCATCTCGGATGGGCCGCTAAAGGGCTCGGCAAGAAGATCGGTGCGATGATCGATGCCAAAGCCAAGACCGACGAGGTGCGCGGCTTCCTTGATAAGGTCTACAACACCAGTGGCGGCAAGCAGGAGGACATCGCGAGCCTCACCGATGCAGAGGTATTGGAGCTGGCCGGTAACCTGCGCAGCGGTGTGCCGATGGCCACCCCGGTATTCGACGGTATCCATGAGGATGAGCTCAAGGGGATGCTGCGCCTGGCTGAACTCCCAGAAAGTGGTCAGACCGTCCTCTATGATGGCCGCACCGGTGAGCGCTTTGAACGTGAGGTAACCGTCGGTTACATGTACATGCTCAAGCTCAACCACCTGGTTGACGACAAGATGCACGCCCGCTCTACCGGTCCCTACTCGCTGGTTACCCAGCAGCCGCTCGGTGGTAAGGCGCAGTTCGGTGGTCAGCGCTTCGGTGAGATGGAGGTGTGGGCCCTCGAGGCTTACGGTGCCTCCTATACCCTGCAGGAGATGCTCACCGTCAAGTCTGACGATGTGAACGGCCGTACCAAGATGTACAAAAACATCGTCGATGGTGACCACCGAATGGAGGCAGGCATGCCGGAGTCATTCAACGTACTGTTGAAAGAGATCCGCGCACTCGGTATCGACATCGAACTGGAACAAGATTAGTCCGTGGTTTTACACGGGTTGTTTAACGACGGACAAATTGAGGAGATAACACGGTGAAAGACCTACTGAAGCTGCTGAAGCAACAAGGTCCTGTGGATGACTTCGAGGCCATTCGCATTGGTCTGGCCTCGCCTGACAAGATTCGCTCATGGTCATACGGCGAGGTAAAGAAGCCCGAGACCATCAACTACCGCACCTTCAAGCCGGAGCGTGATGGCCTTTTCTGCGCCAAGATCTTCGGTCCGGTGAAGGACTATGAGTGCCTCTGCGGTAAGTACAAGCGCCTCAAGCACCGCGGCGTGATTTGTGAAAAATGTGGCGTTGAGGTGACCTTGGCCAAGGTGCGTCGTGAGCGTATGGGTCACATCGAACTGGCCGCCCCCACGGCTCATATCTGGTTCCTGAAGAGTCTGCCCTCGCGCATGGGCCTGCTGCTCGATATGACCCTGCGTGATATCGAACGCGTGCTCTACTTCGAGGCCTTCGTGGTGATCGAGCCTGGGATGACTCAGCTTGAGCGTGGCCAACTGCTCTCCGATGAGACCTATCTCGATGCGATCGAGGAGTACGGTGATGAGTTTGAGGCGAAGATGGGTGCCGAGGCGATCCGCGATCTGCTGGCAGCGATGGACCTTAACGCCGAGGCAGAGAAACTGCGCAGTGAGATCCCGGAGACCAACTCCGAGACCAAGCTGAAAAAGATGACCAAGCGCCTCAAACTGATCGAGGCGTTCCTCGACTCCGGTAACAAGCCCGAGTGGATGGTGATGACCGTTTTGCCGGTACTGCCGCCGGAGCTGCGTCCACTGGTACCGCTGGAGGGGGGCCGTTTTGCCACCTCCGATCTGAACGACCTCTACCGTCGTGTGATCAACCGTAACAACCGTCTGAAGCGTCTGCTGGATCTCAACGCCCCCGACATCATCGTTCGCAACGAGAAGCGTATGTTGCAGGAATCTGTCGATGCGTTGATGGATAATGGTCGCCGCGGCCGAGCAATCACCGGTTCCAACAAGCGCCCGCTCAAGTCGTTGGCCGATATGATCAAGGGCAAGCAGGGCCGATTCCGTCAGAACCTGCTCGGTAAGCGTGTCGACTACTCCGGCCGTTCCGTTATCGTGGTTGGCCCGACCCTCAAGCTGCATCAGTGCGGCCTGCCGAAGAAGATGGCGTTGGAGCTGTTCAAGCCCTTCATCTTCTCCAAACTGGAACACCGTGGTCTTGCCACCACTATCAAGGCGGCGAAGAAGCTGGTCGAGCGCGAGGGTGGTGAGGTATGGGATATCCTCGAGGAGGTGATCCGCGAGCACCCCGTTATGCTCAACCGTGCCCCGACGCTGCACCGTCTCGGTATCCAGGCCTTCGAGCCGGTCCTCATCGAGGGCAAGGCGATCCAGCTCCACCCGCTGGTCTGTGCCGCCTTTAACGCCGACTTTGACGGTGACCAGATGGCGGTACACGTACCGCTGTCTCTGGAGGCGCAGCTTGAGGCGCGCGCCCTGATGATGTCTACCAACAACATCCTTTCACCGGCCAATGGCGAGCCGATTATCGTACCGTCGCAGGACGTGGTACTCGGTCTCTATTACATGACACGTGACCGTGTGAACGCCAACGGCGAGGGGATGCTGTTTGCCAATATCGACGAGGTACGCCGCGCCTACGAGACCGGCAACGCCGACCTGCACGCCCACGTCAAGGTGCGAATCAGAGAGGTGATTGTTGACGAGAGTGGTGAGCGCACCGAGAAGGTGAGCGTGAAAGAGACCACCGTTGGTCGTGCCATGCTGTTTGAGATCGTCCCCGATGGACTCGCCTTCGAACTGGTTAACCGCCCGATGGTGAAGAAGGCGATATCAGGAATCATTAACGCCTGCTATCGTGACCTTGGTCTGAAAGAGACGGTGATCTTCGCCGACCAGCTGATGTATCTCGGCTTCCGCATGGCGACCCGCGCGGGTGTCTCCTTCGGTGCCAACGACATGGTTATTCCCGAGGAGAAGGCAGAGATCCTGGCCCGTGCCGAGGCCGAGGTGTCTGAGATCGAGAATCAGTACATCTCCGGTTTGGTGACCAACGGCGAGCGTTACAACAAGGTGGTTGATATCTGGTCGCACACCAACGACCAGGTCGCCAAGGCGATGATGGACAAGCTGGGTAAGGACGAGGTAGTCAATGCCAAAGGCGAGACCGTCAAGCAGGACTCCTTCAACTCTGTCTTTATGATGGCTGACTCCGGCGCCCGAGGTTCCGCTGCCCAGATTCGTCAGCTCGCCGGGATGCGTGGTCTGATGGCCAAGCCGGATGGCTCCATCATCGAGACCCCGATCACCGCGAACTTCCGCGAGGGTCTGAACGTACTGCAGTACTTCATCTCTACCCATGGTGCCCGTAAAGGTCTTGCCGATACCGCGCTGAAGACCGCCAACTCCGGTTACCTGACACGTCGCCTGGTCGACGTGGCACAGGATCTGGTGGTGGTTGAGGATGACTGCGGTACCGACAAAGCCGTGCTGATGCAGTCTCTCATCGAGGGCGGTGACGTAGTCGAGCCACTACGTGAGCGGGTGCTTGGTCGAGTGCTGGCCGAGGATGTGATGGATGGGGACTCTATCGCCATTGAGCGCGATACCCTGCTCGATGAGAAGCAGGTGGCCAAGCTTGAAGAGCTCTCCATCGACCACGTACTGGTCCGTTCTCCCATCACCTGCGAGACACGCTACGGCGTCTGTGCCAAGTGCTACGGTCGAGACCTGGCCCGCGGGCATCTGGTCAACTCTGGTGAAGCGGTCGGTGTTATCGCCGCCCAGTCGATCGGTGAGCCGGGTACCCAGCTCACCATGCGTACCTTCCACATTGGTGGCGCGGCCTCTCGTGCCGCCTCGATCAACAACATCCAGATCAAGAGCACCGGTAGCGCCCGTCTGCACAACATCAAACTGGTTGAGCATAAAGGTGGCTACAACGTGGCGGTATCTCGCTCCGGCGAGATCACCGTGATCGATGAGAGCGGTCGTGAGCGTGAACGCTATAAGGTTCCCTACGGTGCCAAGATCAACATCAACGATGGGGATGCGGTTACCTCAGGTGCTATTCTCGCCAACTGGGACCCGCACACCCACCCGGTTATCACCGAGATCGCAGGTCGCATCAAGTTCTTTGATTTCGAGGATGGTATTACTGTCAATACCCAGACCGATGAGGTGACAGGTCTGTCATCACTTGTGGTTATCGACCCCAAGCAGCGTGGTTCTGCCGGTAAGGACAAACGTCCAATGGTGAAGCTGGTTGACGTATCAGGTAATGACCTCAACATCCCGGGTACCGATATTCCGGCCAACTACTTCCTGCCGGCAGGTGCCATCGTCAATATGCGCGATGGTGACGAGGTAGGGGTGGGTGACGTCGTCGCCCGTATCCCGCAGGAGTCCTCCAAGACCCGTGATATTACCGGTGGTCTGCCGCGCGTTGCCGACCTGTTTGAGGCACGCAAGCCGAAGGAGTCCTCGGTGCTCGCTGAAATCAGCGGTACCATCTCCTTCGGTAAGGAGACCAAGGGTAAGCAGCGTGTGGTGATTACGCCGAAAGAGGGCGACCCCCACGAGGAGCTGATCCCCAAGTGGCGCCATGTAACGGTGTTTGAGGGTGAGCATGTGGAGAAGGGCGAGGTGATCGTTGAGGGTGAACCGAGTGCCCACGACATCCTGCGTCTGCAGGGTGTCGAGGCGCTGGCCTCCTACATCGTCAACGAGGTGCAGGACGTTTACCGCCTGCAGGGTGTAAAGATCAACGATAAACACATCGAGGTTATAGTGCGGCAGATGCTGCGCAAGGCGGAGATCAAGGATGGCGGTGAGACCCGCTTCCTGCAGGGCGAGCAGCTGGAGGTGGCGCGTATCCTCGATGAGAACGAGCGTGTCACTGCCGAGGGCAAGAGCCCTGCCACCTTTGAGCGTATGCTGCTGGGTATTACCAAGGCATCGCTGGCTACCGAGTCGTTCATCTCAGCGGCCTCCTTCCAGGAGACCACCCGCGTCCTTACCGATGCGGCGGTCACCGGCAAGATGGACGAGCTACGTGGTCTTAAGGAGAACGTCATCGTCGGCCGTCTGATCCCGGCCGGCACCGGACTGGCGTACCACAATGATCGTCGTAGCCGGCGTGAGGCCGAGGTAGCTTTCATGGAGGAGATCGCCAGTGTCACTACTGATATTGGCACTGAGGAGATTGGTGAAGTAGAAGGCTGACCCGAAAAACGGGGAGTTCGTGCTGGTGGTGCTTGACATGGCTATCACGCGGACATAGAATTCCGCTTCTTTTTCCCACGGGCCGGTGATATGCCGGCCTGTGTTTATTTCAAGCTGGAGCAAATTAGGAACATGGCAACAATTAACCAGCTGGTCCGTGCGCCGCGTAAGCGCAAGGTAGCCAAAAGCAACGTGCCGGCCCTGGAGGCCTGCCCGCAAAAGCGTGGCGTATGCACCCGTGTGTATACCACCACCCCGAAGAAGCCGAACTCCGCGCTGCGTAAAGTGGCTCGTGTTCGTCTGACCAACGGTTTCGAGGTCTCTACCTATATCGGTGGTGAGGGTCACAATCTTCAGGAGCACTCGGTGGTGCTGATCCGCGGCGGTCGTGTTAAGGACCTGCCGGGTGTTCGTTACCACACTGTACGTGGTGCTCTGGATACCGCAGGTGTAAGTGATCGTCGTCAGGGCCGTTCCAAATACGGCGCTAAGCGTCCCAAGTCATAAGTTAAGGTTTATACGATGGCCAGAAGAAGAGTAGCTGCCAAGCGTGAGATTCTGCCGGATCCGAAGTTCGGAAACCGCACCCTCTCCAAGTTCATGAATATCGTGATGCTCGACGGTAAGAAATCGGTTGCCGAGAAGATCGTCTATGGTGCCCTGGATCGTGTGTCTGAGAAGGCCGAGGGCAATGCCCTTGATCTGTTCGAGAAGGCTTTGAATAACATCCGCCCGATGGTAGAGGTAAAGTCCCGTCGTGTTGGTGGTGCCACCTATCAGGTGCCGATCGAAGTGCGTGGTGAGCGTGGCATGGCCCTGGCAATGCGCTGGCTGGCCGACTCAGCGCGTAAGCGCAGTGAAAAGTCGATGGGTATGCGCCTTGCCGGCGAGATTCTGGATGCTATCGAAAGTAAAGGTGCAGCTGTTAAGAAGCGTGAGGAGACTCACCGTATGGCTGAGGCCAATAAGGCCTTTGCACACTATCGCTGGTAAGTCTTTAGCTACAGGGCGGTAGGTCGTGGCACGCAAGACACCCATCGAGCGTTACCGGAATCTCGGCATCATGGCCCACATTGATGCCGGCAAGACGACCACCACCGAAAGGATTCTGTTTTACACTGGCGTCTCTCACAAGATAGGTGAGGTGCACGACGGTGCCGCTACCATGGACTGGATGGAGCAGGAGCAGGAGCGGGGGATCACGATTACCTCCGCTGCCACGACCTGTTTCTGGAGCGGCATGGATAAACAGTTCGACGAGCACCGTATCAATATCATTGATACACCTGGGCACGTCGATTTTACCATTGAGGTGGAGCGCTCATTGCGCGTACTCGATGGAGCCTGCGCAGTATTTTGTGCCGTTGGCGGTGTAGAGCCGCAGTCGGAGACGGTGTGGCGGCAGGCCAACAAGTACCATGTTCCACGTATGGCATTTGTTAACAAGATGGATCGCTCCGGCGCCGATTTCCTGCGCGTCGTCGAGCAGATTAAGACCCGCCTGGGTGCGACCCCGGTACCTCTTCAGCTCAATATCGGTGCCGAGGAGAATTTCAGGGGTGTGATCGACCTGATTCGTATGAAGGCGATCTACTGGAACGAAGAGGACCGTGGTACCAGTTACAGTCAGGAGGAGATCCCGGCTGAGCTACAGGCGAAGGCGGAGGAGCTGCGTGAGCAGTTGATCGAGGCGGCCGCCGAGGCGAACGAAGAGCTGATGGATCGCTATCTTGAAGAGGGCGAACTCAGCGATGCGCAGATACGCCAGGGACTGAGACTTCGCACTCTGGCCAATGAGATCGTCCCTTGTCTCTGTGGTTCGGCTTTTAAGAACAAGGGTGTGCAGGCGATGCTCGATGCAGTGGTCGACTACATGCCCAGCCCGGTAGATGTGCCGGCGATCGAGGGGATCCTCGATGACAAGGAGGAGAGCACCGGTACACGGCACTCGTCGGATGATGAGCCGTTTGCCGCGTTGGCGTTTAAGATCGCCACCGACCCGTTTGTCGGCACCTTGACCTTCTTCCGGGTCTACTCGGGTGTGATCACCTCGGGTGAGGCGGTGATGAACCCGGTCAAGGGGAAGCGAGAACGCATCGGTCGACTACTACAGATGCACGCCAACTCGCGTGAAGAGATTAAAGAGGTTCGTGCTGGCGATATCGCCGCTGCCGTGGGCCTCAAGGATGTCACTACCGGTGACACCCTCTGTGATATGAACAATGTGATCACGCTGGAGCGAATGGAGTTCCCTGAGCCGGTTATTTCGGTAGCGGTTGAGCCCAAGACCACAGCGGATCAGGAGAAGATGGGTGTCGCCCTCTCCAAGCTGGCACAGGAAGACCCATCCTTCCGTGTTCACACCGATGAAGAGTCGGGGCAGACCATCATCTCTGGTATGGGTGAGCTGCATCTGGAGATCATCGTCGATCGCATGCTGCGAGAGTTTAAGGTCGGCTGTAATGTCGGCGCACCACAGGTGGCCTACCGCGAGGGGATCCACAGCAAGGTCGAGGTGGAAGGCAAGTTTGTCCGCCAGTCCGGAGGCCGGGGCCAATATGGCCATGTCTGGCTTCGGTTGGAGCCACAGGAGCAGGGTGTAGGGTACGAATTTGTCAACGAGGTTGTTGGCGGTGTGGTGCCCAAAGAGTATATCCCGGCGGTCGACAAAGGGATTCAGGAGCAGATGAAGAACGGCGTGCTGGCCGGCTTCCCGATTGAGGATGTGAAAGTCACCCTCTATGACGGCTCCTATCACGATGTCGATTCCAACGAGATGGCATTCAAGATTGCCGGCTCGATGGGCTTCAGGGCGGGGGCGTTGCAGGCCAAACCTTATCTGCTGGAGCCGTTGATGAAGGTTGAGGTGGTCACTCCCGAGGAGTACATGGGGGATGTGATGGGGGACTTGAATCGACGTCGCGGGATCGTGCAGGGGATGGAGGATAGCGTCTCTGGCAAGATCATCCGCGCCGAGGTACCACTGGGCGAGATGTTCGGTTATGCCACCGACCTGCGCTCCGCGACACAGGGTAGGGCGACCTACTCAATGGAATTTGCAAAATATGCCGAGGCCCCGGCGAGTGTGGCTGACGCGGTGATAAAGAAGATTTAATTTTAAGCTTGAGCACCTGAGGTAACAGAGTCATGTCTAAAGAGAAGTTTGAACGTACGAAACCGCACGTAAACGTAGGCACCATCGGTCACGTAGACCATGGTAAGACCACCCTGACCGCGGCCCTGACCAAGTGTATGGCCGAGAAGCACGGTGGCGAGTTCAAGGCGTATG
>Ga0224501_10001240_pt1 | contig 19778 bp, 8 predicted proteins | sample SF_Oct11_sed_USG_4_FD_169105 | JGI IMG/M metagenome (GOLD analysis project Ga0224501, IMG submission 169105) | Sediment microbial communities from San Francisco Bay, California, United States - SF_Oct11_sed_USGS_8_1 | ecosystem: Environmental > Aquatic > Marine > Sediment | place: USA...
TTTTACCATAGAACAGCTTTCCAGGTAATAGTTATGGTACGTGAGTGTGCAGCTAGCCTCTCCCAATGTCGAATGCCAACGGAAAAGCTACGGATTTAGTCACTACTAGTACTAGTAGTAGTACTAATAGTAGTAGTACTACTACTACTACTAGTATTATTTACTAATTTACTATTTAGTATTACTAATACTAGTAGTAGTAGTGACTGAATTCGTAATACTATTAGTTAATAATTACTGACTTACTAGTTACTAATACTAACTAGAGTAGAGTAGACTACTAATAGTAATAGTAATAGTACTTATACTTAACTTATAGTTATACTTTATAGTGTTATTACTAAAGTAAAAAGTAAAAATAACTTACTCAGAGTTCGAAGTTAGTTACTAGTTACTAGTTACTAATTTAGTAATTACTTTACTGGTTACTCAGTGTCAGTCACTGAACGGAACATTGAAATGAAAATAAAATACGACTTCTCAAGTTTAACTACAATTACAGTCTACACGATTGGCGATCCATTTCCAGTACTAGCCTAGGTGAAGGGTATATAGAAACATAGGTAGAGTTTAAAATTTGCTCGAGTCGATGTGAATTGTAATGAATCTGGTAGACTTGACCTGCGAAGAATTTTATTTCCGATGCGTTGCCGACCAGAAACTGGATGACTCGGTGAGTCCGGTGACTGAGTGACTGAGTCACTGGCCCAGCTTATCACCGACGTGACTGATTGACCAGCAATTGTCAGCCACTTAGCTGGTCTCCAATCTTTAGTCATCAGTGACTAGTCTAGTGGTTAACCAAGCACAACTGACAAAGTGACAAGGTTAGTGAGTCAGTTAGTGATTGAGTCATTGATGTTTGACCGACGCTGACAGTGCCAGTGGTCCCAGCTCATCACCTGCGCAGTTGACAGAGGCATTTAGTGTCAGACTCATCTCTGTTTTTGCCACCAAATCAGCAAATGAGTGATGACTCCTTCCATTCTTGGATATTTATTGAGTCCCTTGCTCCTTAGCTGTTCAGGTGACAAGTGATACTCCCCCTGGCAACAGCTCTGATTATGATGATGTGACATGATTTGTATTTAGTTGTATGACAGGACTTGTCAAGTTCATTAATTTAATGATGTGTATTGTGTCGTTCTTTGAAGCTGACATAATAGGTGCAAATTTATTAAGGAGTAGGTACTGATGTTATTGACAAGGTTGGTATCCCATCAGCTGAGGTTTTTTTATGTCTTTCATACCATGTATTTTATTAGTCTTTCAGTCTGTAGCTAAGTCAGGTACAATAATGAACATTATTGATCAATGGTCTACTGAGCCAGCTCAGTCGCATGTCATCAGTTCCATTACATTGGCGGGCATTCTCTGAAAAATCGTCTCAATGCCCCTCCAGGGAGGAGAGTCAACATTGTTTGATTGTTTGTATCAGGACCATGAAGCTCTACAGAGTCCCTTCTTCAAAAACTGAATTAGGGCTAATCATTTATCGCTGAACTCCGACATTGGGCCCTTTCCCACTCAATTTTTGGCAGATGAGTTTCGCATCTACCTTTGGGATGGTAAATGTCTTCGGGAATCCACAGGTTAATGCCCTAGTCTGTACCAGTACTTATGTAGCTAGCCCAAGCCCATGTAGTACATCCTCACTTAGTATTAAACGCACCAGAGCAGCTCCGGGTGATTCGGGGTGTGATGTACTTCCGGTTGCTGTACTTTGTTGCGACATTGATTTTTGAAGCAAGTGATTTTGTGCCGGCTGTGGTCTGAGCAATCAGCCTGTGATACATTTCTCGAAATCAATAACAGAATTACATCGGCAGTTTCGTATAATGCCTGCGCCCAATTTTCCAAGCTAGACAACCACGATGACGGACAGATAGATTGAAAACATTTCATTCATGATCCATTCAAGATCAAGTTTATACCTATACCAGGATATTGGCGAAACAAGTGGGGAGAGTGTGTGTATGTGTTTATGCGTGTGTGCCTGGTGCTGGGTGATGCCATCCTAACTAATCTTATACCTATCAGTTTATTAATCTTCACAAGTATTCATTAGATTTACCTGTCATACCTATCCTGTCACGCTAGCGGTGCTCCTCGTGTACAAGGAAGTCAGTCCCCATGCGTCACATTCTTCTATTTGTTACCGAAAATGGTCATTACATTGATTCAAGATTTTTGTTGTTTGTAATTGTATATTGGGTGTGCGTCATCAGCTAATGGTCAATGATTTCACAATTCAATGCAAACAACCAAGCTTGGTGGACGTTAAATCTTACAATCAGCGCCATTATTTCTAATAGTGCTCTGTGGTAATGAGGTCCAGGTTTTTTTAAATTTCCTTTGGCACTCACACTGCGTTCCTGTCGACAGATAACAAGTGGGCTAGCGACAAGCTGACATACTTTGCCTAATTCAAAATGTGCAGTTATGTAGGCCCTGGTGGGAATAGACTAACATAAGATCCTTTTGTATATCATGTGACATAGACGACGTTTGCCCCCATGACTCAGTCAGCCGCTGTCTTTGGTTGTGATGAGTCACTTCTATAATGCCCATTGAAAAGTTTAAAAGGAATTGTATAACCACGGTATACTTTGTACCAGGCTTAGCCTGATACAGGCTGTATATACCACACCCTACAATTAAGCCTGCAGTAGCTTTAGATGTGGGTGTGGTCACAACTCTGCTTCTATGTAAATCTATTACCAGTTATTTCTGATGGGCAGCCATAGTCCCCTCATCCAGTATCATTCATATTTGTGAGGTAGTAACTCCCAAATCCATTACAGGCTCAAAGGTTGAACTCAATGAGGAAAGTATACTCCGCGTATTTGTGATGTGATGTAATCACATAGAAGGGTCAGAAAAGGTGTGAAACCGGAAAGACGGATGATGGACTGGTCTACGTCTCTCATTTCGTTTTTAGACTGGCATGGAACCGCAGTTAGAAGTAGATGGCGCCGGCGACAACGGTCTGAGACGGGAGTCAAACGGACATTGTTCGCCTGACAGCGGCGTTAACGATCTATCAGAGACCGACCGACCAGCAGCGGCCGACGCTGCTCCTGCTCATGCACCAAAATATGTGTATGTTAAAGTGGAAGCTGGCGAGACATTCAGCATCCGCATGGGAGAAACCGTGAGACAAGTCATAGGTGAGATATTCCAGATCATTCTCTCATTGGCATTACTCACTCTACATGGGGTACACCTCACCCGCACTGGTTTCAGACACACAGGATTGGGAAGATAACCATCTTCATGAAAATTTCATCTTTGGACTTTCCATATCTGGTTGCTGTTTCTTCATTTTATTCAATGGAACAGACCGATAACTTGCTGTTTCCTACCCAACAAATGCTTGCATTCTGCCATGGTGACCTCCTCCTCGAGTCATTATCTGCATAGCAAATTGTAGTTCCGACTGTCCCTAAATCTCTTCACATCACCTTAATTATCTGCCCTCGCCTCTAATGGTAACCCGCTGAATACCCAAAAGATTGCTGTTACGAACCGGAGTTATGCCTAATCCACGGAGCGGATAATTCAACGGACTAATCATATGGTACCTCAAACTGATGCACTGTTGTACTTGGGTTGGTTTGGTAAAATCCTAATCACACAATGTTTGTTTGACACATGACAAATAGCCATCCAGAATGATGGTATGCCAGCCCCAAGTCAATCTACTCTATAATCTGTGAAGCGTCTGAAGTCTGCGAATCTCAAATCCCGTTTTGCGCGTATTTCCAACTGTTGGGTAGCAAAGTCAAACTTGTCTGCAGCAGAAACCTCTCTTGGGTGGTTGGGTCATCTGAAAAAGCTGGCTGATACGTCATAACTGCATGGGGTAACCAGCACTTGTAGTTGATAGTCTGTATCGGACCACCAGAAGCAGTCATCACACAGACACCTCTACAGGTGGTGCATTATGTCAGTTAGTTGTTGCCTACTTTGTGGCCCTCCCACTGATGGCTCCATGATGGTTAGTCATTTTTAGTCTATTATTTGCTTTGCTCAACCAGTAGAGGCATTTCTAGAGGAGCGCAGTCAGCCGGTCAGTGGTCCTAGATCCCTAGGAGTTGGTTATATAATCTTTACTGGGTGGGACTGCCAAACGCTTTCAATACAGTTACATAACCATTGAATTATCGTATTGGTCTGCAGGCACCACTTGAGTCCTTGCATTGGCAACGCATCATAACAGGTTGTAATGCAAAGATGGTAATCCAGCATACAGGTTTCACAATGGCATGTGTCCGCTGTAAACTGGCTTGAGTGTTGCTGCGAGGTGAACTGAGCCGGGAATATCTCTATGAGTTGCGCAGTTATTTCTAGAGGGCTGGTCTATTTTGCTGATATGAGATGTGTTTATTTGCTTTCTTGTTGGTCTCTATCAGTTGTCACACTAGTACACAGTCTTATGTACGTATGTGCTATCAGGAAACCTTGTCCAAGGACTGGGTCTTAGGCAGTAAATCTGCTTGTACTTATCCCCATAGCCAGACAGAACCTGGCTGTATTCGAACTTAAAGGTCAGTGCAGAAAGGTGTTGGCAGACTTAGCTCATCCAAGCCTCTCGTGGCATTAAACTCGTAGCGTGATGCTGTTGAACTTCTGAGATCCCAGTGAGAGCAGGTGCACTCAGCTGGTATGCATTCGGACATTGGGGGTTTAATATTTGTGTCACTACTATCTTCACCCACAGTATGTTAGTATAGAGACCAAGCTATTCCCAACTGGGAATAGTGTTTTATATGTAGGCAGCCTCGCCAGGTTTGATGTCATCGGTCCCATCTTATGACATCACTTCTTTCTATCAGTACCCCCATTACCGCTGACTTCTGAGGACACCTATACTGGTTTATTCCAGTCCGCTGTCTACTTTATAATAAACAGTTGGCTTCTCGGGGATAAGGATTGGTTATCATGGACAGCCTTTGAACACAGGCTACCGATTCTGACTGCTGCTAGCTAATTTTGAGGTCATGACCTTTTTATTCCATTATCAAACCGGGATACCCTCCTGACATAAGCTACTAAAGCAGACACCAACTAGCGCGGGGGTTTGTGTACTAAAACTGCATAGGTCTACAAGGACATTCAGCACCGATAACTGGGTGTATATTCATGACACTGGATACTATAAGTAAACCCTGCTATGGTAGGTATGGTAGGTATCATTCATCCAAGGGCGAAGATGTATATACCAATGTTATCCTAACTGGTTGATGCTTTCTGGCTTAGCAAATATTATCGTCTGAATTTGCTATGTGTGAGATAAGTAATTATTGTTCGGAACGGACTCCTCCGAGTTCCGGAACAGCTTCCTGTGTAGACGTCGATGCTTGATGGCACCCTGAACAGAAGGTATCACTGAAAGAATAAACACCAAGTGTTATGGTTAGCGAGCGGCATCTCCCTTTAGGTACGCGGGTACCAGTAACTGGTTACCTCACTCGACAACGATTTATGGCATGAGTTTAAAAGACAGTCGACATTTTTCGTATTTCGGACCCCGGTACTCTCGGCTTTTGTTGCAATCTATATGGTAATATAAATGCAGGTCTTCTTACACTGGCTAGCTTGTACAAAATTCGTGCTTCCCGGCATCACATGCTAGGCAATTACTAGTTACTCAATTCAACTGATCAAACATTATGCTATTGTTTGAGTGTTGGGGAGACCTAGTTACGCTAGTGTGGTCATTTTATCCAGCTAATTGTGGTGGCTGGTGCTGATCGTGATTAGTAAGAATACATCGGTTCTCAGGCCTGGTGGCTCATATTTTCCGGGCCTGGCTTGTGTTAACTTTGCTGTCTCAAGTTACATCTAGTCCGCAGAACAATAGACAGTAGTTCGCTTCAGAACTCTGCGCTGATGTTAACAATTTCCTCATGGGTGCCTATTACAATGAATCTATTACAAATCGGAGACTCCCTACTACAATAGGTATGAATTAGGTCAGCTAGTCACATTTGGGTCTAGAAGACACCAACCTATTTAATGGTGCATTGTCGTTGAGAAGGGCTTTTCGTCTTCTAACTGGTTCAAGGACCCGGTTTTAGATCAGATAGCTCCCATCTTTAATCTGCGCAGTTTGTTTTTTTCTTACACTCAGTTGTCTTATTTCTACCAAAGCAAATTAACTTTTATTACGGCTGTTCTAAAGGTGCCTTTTCACTCCATTGGATATCCGTACACAGTTTGAGTCTGATTTGGCGTCGATCTTGGGTCCGAGGACCCTTTTTCACTCCAAATGGATCGGACACGCTATCCCAGATTAAAAGTGCGTTTTTACCAACCATGTACTTCGGCTGCATCTGAGCGAATTCGACCACGCGAACAGAATTTTGAAAAGTAGGCGTGCTACGTGTAGTTTATACAGTATCAAGGTTATCAAAATGTCAAGGCTAGCTATCAATCACTTATTGTATGGTCACTTCACGGGTTACTTTGTTGTTGCGAAAAAAATGTGGAACGGACTGCACAACTTTTCTGTCCTCAGACATGTAAGACGTTGAAAGAGGACAACTCCGATACGATCAAAACCTATCTTTTCATATGATCGCATCTAAAAGTTTTTTGTCTGCGTCTGACCGAAATTACGTAAATAGACCTGATGTAGCAAAATCAAATAAATATCCATTTCCAACGATCTTAGTCCGGAAACGAGTGAACGTTGCTAGGTAATTCATGGAAGACAATTTGATTGGCTTAGGAGTCAGACATTCGAGGCAGATCGGACTCATTTTGTCTCCGGGAGACAGACGCTCGGGCGGCCGCCTAGAGTGTCCGGTCCGAGGCCGATCTGACGCCCGATGGAGTGAAAAGGCACCTTAAGCGGAATTGACCGAGACTGAAGAAGGTTGACTATCTAGCCACCTTCATTAGGAGACTGGCAGCAATGGTAAAGTTTGCGGTTAGCCGTGGCTCATCTGCACTAGCTACCAGTCCGCCATGCGAGCTAGTAGGGATTGCGGAGCCACAAATAATGACGTGTTTCCTATCTGGCAGCATGATTCATTCATGATTGTTTGTTCCTCTTGTTTTCCTCGTTATGGGGGTAGAGCGTCTCTTCTCACTTCACGCAATTCATTGACTGTAGATAGTGGACATGAGAAACAGCTGCCATTAGACTTGTTGACTATGGAAGGATGTTGGCATATCTTTGAATAATTATTCAATTCACCTCCAACTTGTAATTAGATGGCAGATATTTCCTTGGACATGATTGATTGTCTGTGTGAACTGGGTACGGACTACTAGACCAGATTCTGCACCCAGCGCTGACATTTGTTCCTTTAGGTAGCCTTCCTCAACAAACTATAATCCATGATGAATTTTAACCACTTCAGGCATTTAGCACTGCCTAGATTTGCTTCCCCTACCCGAATAGCTAGAATTGTCTCTGACTGGAAGTTTCCAGCTCAGTCAGTTGTCTGTCCTGTAATACATCAACTCAACTGACACTATCTCCACTAAAAATCAGTAGTTACAGCCTAGTAAGCTAGTTAGTGGCCTCCATTATTCAAGTAGATTCCTGCGGCTATTGTCCTCCCGCCCTTGACTGAGCCCCTGCCATTCATAAAACCACTAAAAGAGTACAGAGCGGAAATGTACACTGTATAGGTTATAGATAAGGGCGGCCCGATCACCTGCATTACAACTCCTGGCGTCAGGTTTTACTATGCGACGAAGCGGCTGCAATGTCATGGCCTTCTTTCTGAAACCCTCTCATTTGTTCTTTGCTTTCAGGTCCTGCATCAGTCAAAATGGTGTCGTACAATGGAATACCAACGCCGATGCCTATCCGGCCTCCACAAGGCCATATCGTACAGCAGATAGTGGATGAAAATGGAGTGCTGACCCATGTTATCCTGAGCCCACAGCCTCATAATGGCAGCATGCCGCAGGGAGCTCAGCATGGTGTACAACACAACTATCATTATTTAGTATGTATGGGGTCATTTATATCAAACTACCTGGTATGTGGGTCCCACTGTCACCGTTCGCCTATCGCATCATGTAATTATCATGCCCATAACACATAATATGATATGTCTCACGATCTCTCTGTTTTGGTGCATGAGAAAAGGAGGAGCATGACTTACATCTGCCACCTCGGATCACCATAGATCGGTGATACTGTTGAGTCTCCCTCACTATAATATGGGCCAGTTTATTAGCACTCGCTGGGCTAATTCAGATGTGTTAAATGAACCATGTTTAGCTCTGTGTTCACTCCTAAACAGGCTCACCTTTGTATTCTGCCTGGTATGCAACAACTGACTACAAATGGAAAGGTTGATCTTGGCCTAACATCTTTAACATAATTAGGACTGAGATACAGGCTTTACCCTCCAGCATTGCAGTGAGTGGTTGCTTGCATTATTTGTTACGTTACACAACCATTGATAAACTGACTGTCCTTGCTCCGGCCTTCTGAGGGTGGGGGTTGTTGCTTCTTATTATAACTTATCAGATCCTATATAGCGAAAGAGGGCTGGTTAGTAGTTTACTAGTAGCCCACAGGTTGAGTCAAGCAGACCTGCCTCTTGTCTAGGATTGAGTAGAGGGTATACGGTTTATACGTACAAGGGACATAGCTAACTGCTGCTTCAGATACTCTGAGTTTGAGCGCTCTGTTTATTTTAGGGGAGTGGAATGATGAATTCGGGAAGTAATAACGGTAATATGGCCTCACACCATCAGCAGTACCAGCACACTGGGCCGACGTATCCCGCTGGATATCAGCCACAATATCATCATCATCAGATACCCAATAGCATGCACCCTCGCATGCAGTGTACCAATGGGCAAACAAGGGGTAAGTGTGAAGTCCTGCGGGGACCAGACAGACTGGGCGTGACACGAGTGGACAGTTTAGTGACTGAGACCGGTAGTTACACAGCTGCAGGTGCTCATCTTGGTAGTCTTGTTTTTCGAGTGGTTCATAACTGGCTAGTGATGTTATGTCTTACGGTGGAGTCACCCTGACTGTGATACACAGCTGTTGAATAGTATTGCTGTGACTGGACCACGCATTAGCCATGAGCCTTGGTCCCAGTTGCGTATGGGTAGTGTGGGCACTGGCTGCAAGATATCTCAGTCAAGTCGTCACACCAGGATAAGCCTTAGCTAAATCGAGTCAGCTTTGACGTATACTGGGCCGGCCCAGACGCTAGCTCCCAGTGGTAACAGCTGGGAGCCACGGCTTGACCTTGGTTCATTGTATCACTAGACCGGCATATGTATGTTGGCATTGCTGGAGATGAACCCACTGTACCAGATCAAATGTGAAAATTTATCATGTGTTTAAATGGTCACAAGTCCAACAAAATTAGGATTTTCTACAGAAAAGCTTAATTAAACTTGTGGGTGTCTATGAAGTTCAGGTGCCTTCATCAAGCTGAACCTAGTAGGTCTTTTACTGTGCCTAAAGCTGTTCCTCCACCCAGCGTATAAGAAGTATGAGGCCTGATAACTGACTTCTGTTATTGATTTTTGCCTTTGGTTTGGCTGTAAGTTTTGCTCTTTCTGTGTTGGCGGGTTGTGTTGTTAGCCTGTCTGTTGTCTTGGCTATCTTTATATTGAACCTTCGGTGCACTCGTGCAGGTGGTTGACACAAGGAGCCTTTGTGGAAATACAGCTAGTAGCTAGTAGTAGTTAGGGAGTTTTCTCACCCAAGAAATCCGCTGTTTAATGCGAGTCGGCAATTGCCGTTGTGTTACACAGCCGGGAAGGCTCATCTTCGACTTCTGAAATTTCATTCTGGATGATTGATTCGAGTATTGTCGAGTTTGACCTGGGGACTCTATTGGCAGAAGAAGGCCACCTAGTTTGAGCTTTTTCTTCTTGCGATGACCGGTTTATCATAATAAACCAAAGTGTGAAAAATCATTACATTGTTTTTGCAAAAAAAAAGATAAAATCTTTGAAAGTTTTGTTTTTCCTTTCAATCGACTGGACGTTAGTGTATGTGTGCAGATTTCTCCGTATGATGGCGATTTGGCTTTCCGGCGGGTGGAGGGCGTCATGCACTCAGCCGTGAAAGAGAACTCTGGCATTCAACTTGAGCCCTATCAAGTTTTTATGGCTATCGAGAAATCAGTCTTCGAATTCTCGGTGAGAAACATGTTTAATGATGTTTAATCTAAGTACTAGACTATCGACAGGGAGACCAGGATCTCCCAGACTATCCGGAATAACATCCTGGTCACTAATCCAGTTCTTTAGCGATATCACTGGTGGACACGGGATGGATTAGTTGAAACCTGACCAGCGCAGAATTCGTATATTACCCCTCTCCCCCCACCTGATAGTCTCGCACAAAGCTTCACTTGTTTTTTTATGGTGCTTTTTCACTCCGTCGGACATCCAGTCCGCCAGGAACCGGACGCTCGAGACGGACGTCCGACCCCCCAGAAATGGATTGAACAGGCCTCATCCGGCCGACCTCGGACACTCTCGGACGTCCAACCCTCCAGAAAAGGAGTGAACAGGCCTCGTCCGATCGACCTCGGACGCTAGCTCGGACGTCTGCCGTTTGGCTCCCAGAGACAAAATGAGTCCGACGTCTGACTCATCAACCAATAAAATGGTCTTCCACTGAGTACCTAGCAATGCTCACTCGTTTCTATCTCACACTAGGATCATTGGAAAGGAAAATTCGTTTGATTTTCTCAACAATATTCGCTCGACTAACAGCACGGAGTTGCACTGGACAGAGAGGCAACCTGTGGTGGAAGAATCGAATAGCGAGTTGAATTTCTTTTGAAGTTGTGAGCAACGAATGGTTGTCGTTTCCGGAAACACAGGTTCGGCACCATTGATTGGCTCCAAATCGCGGATCTGTTTGGAGTGAAATGGGGCCTCGGACGCCAAATCATACGCGAACTGCGTCTGGTCCGAGGGGGACTGGATGCCCGATGGAGTGAAAAAGCGCCTTTAGTTGACATTTACACACTAGATTGGTTTGCACTGTGAGGATCAGGTGACTCCTGATAGTCTGTGAGTCCATGAGTCGAACTCCCTGGTGAGGCGGTTCTTGTGAGTCCCATGATGAATACCCGCAATGGAAGTCTAGCATGTCCTCTGGCTCCCAGTGAAAGCCACTGGTGACTGATCAGCTTCGCAGAACTCTTCAGTCACATGTTACTCATTGCTGCCTTTTCTCGAGCACTGAATTAATTAGTCTGCGGTTGCTTGGTATTTGGAGGTACTGGGAGCTATCTCTGACTGGAATCTGATGGCGCATTTCCACAGAGCCTCAAACTGGATCTAAGAGCTCGTACACCGTTAGGTGCACTTTCCTTCTTTTTTTCTTCAATACCGGAATCTGCTCACTGGACACTTCTGAAGTTGTATTGGTTATACTGTTATATCATATAACTATTCGGATCTAGCGGGTGCAAATGTAATTACAGAGTTTTCGTATCTAGACTTTCCTACATTTAACCCATTGATTGGTACCTAGTCATAGAGTTATCCTCCTATAACTTTATGGGTCTAGTGCCTGGCCTATTATGAACCGGTTGTTGGCCATGCATGACTGACATCTGTCAATGGGCTTATCTCATTTTAGCGATTCCGTTTACCAAATTTCGATTATTCTGACCATTCACTTTGTGCCAACTCATGCTAGTGACAGCCAGTGAGTCTGTTGGCACCGACCAGGCACTGACCAGGGTTAGTTAATCTCTGCTTGCCTCACACAGACATCTATCTTAGAACTTGGAACCTGATTCCAAAAGACTCAGTAAATTAAGCTCCCGAATTAGATCTAGGTGAAATAGTTAACATTCCCCTTGCACTGGCCTACTGGCAGTGTTTGCTGATTGTAAACAGTTGGTGGTTAGTGGTTTGGGCTCGCTCTTGGCATGGGTAGCTGTTGAGTGTGTTTACTAGTAGGTTAGTAGCTAGTAGTTAGTAGTTAGACTGAATGTTTTCTCTATGGGGGAATACTGACTCTGTAGCTGTCCTAGTTCATATAGCAAATAGACCTACATGAGTTTCACATCTTGATAGCCTATAGTTAAATTGTTTTCTGATTTTGACTAAGTTTCGCCTCAGACTGACTATTTTTGCTTGTCTGTATAGCCATGGTTATTGGAGATGACCGATTTTGAGGTACAATCCTCACAGTACTCCTCTCTTACCCTTCCTTGACTCAAGAAAACTGTAGGTGTATTCGGTCGCCAATCTGCAGCATCTGCTCAAGTCTTGTCTCCCCAACCCCTTCTGAGATTGCTTAAATCCTTGTCCCAATTGACAATAAAGTCGCCTATATATGATACCGTTGCTTTCAGTGCTTGTAAAACCACATCATAGCGTTATCCCCCCCACCCCACTCTATGGTAGCTCTAGTTGAGAATGGTGTACTCAAAAACCAGTTCCTGCCTATTTTCTTCGGAACCGTGAAGCTGCTGCATCAGTGAACAACTGTGCTCATCATTTTGTAGCTGTTTATGATCGGACTCGTCCAAGATTAAAGCCCCGAGAGAACAAATCGGGAGTAGTGCATCGTCACCAGAAGGATTTTTTACGTCCTGGTTATCCTGCGCATGTTAGCAACCTCTCACCTATGATCAATAGTAAGTAGGTTTCTCAACAGTCTGCTGATAGGCCATCATGCTGCCTTTACATTCATAATTCTCTGAGCCGGAACTGCCCCCTCAATCAGGTACAGTCTTGTGTGTCATCAATAGACGACAGCACCTGAGCTAGGAAATGCAATGACGATGCCTCATTATTCATAAATATTACTGATGACGCAAATGGTTCAAGTATAACAATAACTGGCGCGATGATATTTCAATAAATTTATGATATTTCCTCATTGCCTGTCGATAGGCAGTGCAACCTGTTAGTTTTCATGAAAATGGGATGAAGTTGATAATTGTGAGTTGAAAATTCTTTTAAAAAAGTTACATGTTAGCAGTTTTTTTTATCCAGGGTTTGCATCAATTTGAAACCATAAAATCCTATCCATGAACTCTTACCATCAGGTCTTATATAAGGACAGGGCTGTTTCAGATTTTACTATAGGTTAACAATGTAAGGCAGCGATGATCCCTGAACAGATCTGGATCCCAGTCAAACACCTTGGGGATTAAACACGTCAATGAAGAAAAGCCTGTAACATGGAGAATCTTACTTCAACAGATGCGGTGTGACTGTTATTCCTGCTTTCCCAAGAATTTAATATGCGCCAACGATTTCGTTTTAGTGAACGGGCCGCAACGTCAAGATGGTCATGATCTGTACAGTTGCTCGAGTAGTACGGACAGTCACGATACGTCTGAGGAGGATAGGCGAACCCTGCATGACATGCTGTCAGCGGTACAGCCACCCCAGGTACTGAGCCTCCCCTGGGTAAAACCATCTTTTCCTCTCTACCATGAAACTTGCACTGGTATTCTAGAGAATTCCATGTTCTGATCTTGATGGTACACATTATTGTCTAAGAGGGTCTTCTGTATTTAACCTTCCATAACTATTGAGCCCACAGCAGAATTTCCTACTCACTCGTTGGATATCGAGCCAGGTACATGGGAACCCTGCCGTGTCTGCTACCTTAGTTGAGTTTTATTGGGAATATAGGGATAGCTTCTGTTTCATGGTGTTCTCTCTTAGGATTATTGGGCAATGAATGACGTCAGTGAACTGACTGTCAAAACATCTGCTCAGCACTGCCTCAAGTAACTTCATTTATGCCCACTACCTGCAGCTAGTAGGAGGATGTGCTGTAATTTAATTATATTACAGCAGCCCAGCATCATAGTAGAGCAGTCTGCGTTGGGTAGTAGGCCACTATTGGGGGCATTTACTTAGCATTTATAGCTCCAATCTCGTATTCGGGGCTATTTGGCCCTCCGATCCCCTGTATTCCTTGCTCATTATTTCATATTAATTACTGAATTGTTTAGTTTTAAGCAGAGATTCGCCAAACAGTTTGAGTGGCGTCAGAGTGGTTCCAATTTAAAATCAAGCCGTGCACTTTTGGCTAATTGTCATTGCACGCATTTAAATGCAAATTACATCAAAGTAAATTATGAGATGTTGTGAGGGCTGCTCTGTTCAGCTTTAATGAGTACCTTGGTAGCTAATTGCTCATGACAGAATGAGCTGTAGTGTGATTCATTAGGCCTTTTTTAATGCTGGGTACAACCAACAAAACTGTGGTCTAACGCTTGGATGGGAACGGATGACAAGAGATTATAATAACTTGAGAATAACTGCATATAACATGAACTTGAATATCCATTTGTGAGTTCACATGGTCATTGAATAGATGTAAATTCCATTTCATGGCCTTTCAGATGTTAGGTTTAGGAGTTACCTGTATTATTGAGTGTGAGCGTTTCCTCTTCAGGTTACGGTGGAGTCGCGGCGCGCCACTGTCAATATAACGCCGCCTATAATACCCGACTCACTGCTCGGGGAAAACGAGATACAGTTCCAGCTGCAGTATAAAGACAAGCAAGAGGGTCAGTACACAGTACTCTATGAGGGAGATGCCACAGAAATCAAAATGCAGGACCTGAAACCAGCTACAGATCATTATATCAGGTGAGTAGCTGGGTCTGCTCCTTCAGCCAGTCTGGTTAGCAGACAGTCTAACTTCCCTCAGTCCTCAGACCATTCTCCTGGAGATGATTGGAATGAAGCTTACTGCTGGAGGCCAGTTGTGTATAACATAGCACTGTCACGGTGTCGTGGGATCATTTCGAGGTGCTTTCAAACTTGTTTCAATCAGGGGGTCGGGCATCTGTCTACCTGAGATGTTTTGTGTCTCACATCAACACTTGACTACTTTTCTGCCAGAAGGGCAGATTAATCTTAAGCAACAATTATAGGCTCATGACTACATTATTTCCTGACCAAGCTATCATAGACATACCAATGTGTAATGCGTCTGTCGTTTTAGGCTGATAGCCATGCTGGATGATATGCGGGGCAGGGAGACGGAACCTGTGCAGTTCCGCACCCGAGCATCTGTGCCTAACCAGCCTGCCCCTCCTAAAATCAGCGGTTGCACAAAAAGCTGCATTACGCTACGATGGAACACGCCAGCCGAAAACGGTGCAAAGATTATTGCGTATGTGCTCGAGTATTTCAAAGGACAAGGCGTGAACCTGCCATACACTGAATGCTACCGCGGGCCCAACAGGCAGTACAAGCTGCTGAAACTGCAGCCATCACAGTGTTACACATTCAGAGTGGCAGCTATAAATGAAATTGGCTGCAGGTAAGAATCACCCTTCTTCCTTACCTTCTCCATCTATCTACCCATACTGGAATCAGTGAGTAGAGAGAAAGATCTAGTTCCATGTTCTGAACACATGTGCCTTAAACTCCGCAGATCTAGTACAGGTAATGTTCTCTGGTAAATTTATCCTCCCAACTCTAATTCTTTAGAGAATACTTGTATGGTTACTCTCTCTAGTGAAGGAGTTTGGTGGTAAATTTCATTCATGTCTAGCTGTTTGTGTCTCTGTGATATATAGGATTGTCATGATTGTAGTGAGTACAGTGATGTTACCAGCGTATGGACGCCCGGCTCTGCTCCTACACCTCCTGATCCACCACATCTCAGTGAAGCAGGGCTCAACTATCTGCTGCTCACCTGGGTGAAACGACCAATAGATAAGGACTTCTGCCTACAGAAGGTAAGTGAGGTGGGGGGTGGACAGAGTAATCATGACTGAAATGTCTACATCTGCCACTCCCTCACTGCGGGGATGCTCTATTGCAGTCAGCTTTACCGCTCAAAATATCAATGAGAACTCTGCATTATTTCAAGGGGTTAAGACATGACCAAATACGTCTTCACTTGTTTTCGGAATCCAAGGCCTTTCATAAACAGATGGGCCCAATACCCAGCCCAAATAGAAGCTTATATAAAGCACTATCCAATGCGCAAACTTAGACCCCTACGCGACGCAATCTCTTGCAGGTGCATACTAGCTTTGTAGTCACAGAAGTCTGAATAGAGAAAGTGTGCAACAAAAATATAGAAATAGGGTTTTAGAGCGCAGTTTTTCACCTCTGTCAGCGAGCGTTAGTGCCATTATTGCACAATGATAGAGGCCTGAATACAATGACCTCTATTTAGAGCAACGGAAAACCCAGCAAAACACTTCTTATAATTAAGTTTTGTTCCAATATTACATTCAATTTCGAATTCTTTTCTATGTTCTGAGGGAATATCGATCATTAGGTTACTAAGTTTTAGTTAGAGGGGTTATGACACGGTCAATGGTAGACGCACTTTCGGAGTTGTTTCCCATTCTTAGAGGGAGGCAACTCCGCATTCTTTGTAGTGGTAGCGAATGATCTTTTCGGTTATTCGAATAACTACGGCCCAAATGGTCCAAATAGAAATAAAGTGGGATCTAATTACTAAAACTTAGTAACCTAGTGATCTTCACCCCCTTATAACCTCGAGTAGAACTTAAATTTGAACGTAAGATTGGAGAGAACTTAAGTTATAAAAAGTGCTTTGCCGGTTTTACCTAGCCCTAAATAGAGGCTGTTGCGTTCGGGCCACTACAATTGTGCAATAATGGCACTAACGCCCGTTGACAGAGGTGAAAAACTGCGCTCGGGAAACTCTATTTCTATATTTTTGTTGCACGGTTTCTCTATTCAGACCTGTGTAACTACAAGTCTAGTATACACCTGCAAACGCATTTGTCTAACATCGGCGCGTAAGCCGAGAAATCAATGCAAACACCAACAGCTCTGTGTTAATTTCCTATCTCGAGGCCAATTCTGGTGCATCGACGGTCTGAAAGGTACGTCATCAAGGGCTCTAAGTATGCGCGTTGGATAGGGCTATATCTAAGCTTCCATTTGAACTGGGTATTGGGCCCATTTGTTCATGGTAGGCTTCAGAATCTACAAACAAGTGAAGTCAGTGGCATATTCGGATTGTAGTCATTCGAGCCACCGATGTCTGTTTTGGCAAAAAGACACTCTTGCCATCTCCGCAATGAATGCGGAGTTGCCTCCCTTCAAGAATGGGTAACACAATTCAGAAAGTGTATCTACCATCGACTGTAGCCTATCCCCTTTAAGGGATGCCCATCCTGGGGCTCCATTCAGTAACCCGATGGTCAAAACATACAACAGGAGAGGCCTGCTCTAAAGATGTCACAAATAAATTGAATAAATTCCTGAGTTTATTTCAGAACACCTGGATTGCCAGGGAAATTAACAATAGCAGAGTTCTATACTATATTTTTAGCGGAAACAGTCCTGTACCAAAGACAATGTCTGTGACAAATCTTATTATTGATGTTTGCGCGTTTGTAAGTAGGAACATTTAACTTGTAGGAAGAGGATGGTTCAGATTATGGTTTTCTTGCAACATATACCGGACCCGAAGTCAGCTACAAAGTCACGCCTCTGAACAGGAGCACCCGCTATCGATTCCGGGTAAGTACCAGCTTGCTTTCTATAGGAGTTGTATCATACACTTACCTACCATCACTATGATAGCGATGTGTGCTGGGATTTATAAGTTATCCTATAGATGGATGGTGGACTGTTCCTTTGAGGACTGGGTGATTACTGTGATGTAATTTATCATCAACAGAGGAAAACATTTGTCACTTTATTACATCTAATTTGTGTCAGCCAGCAACTGTCCACATTCATCTGGCAGCAGGGGTTTCGATGGTGATAAAAAATGAGAATTTTGTTTCATGGTAGTGAATGCAATTATTGCGTAACTCGGCTGTAAATGAGTAAATTTTTATTGCTGGAGGATGGGTGCTAGGAAATTACTTCCAATTGATCAGCATCTTCCTCCTGAGGTGGGAGGCACTGGTCTGGGTGATTCATCAGCCTTTATGACTTTCTTGGGAAATTCAAGTCAGGTTCATTGCGAATCAATTCAAGTCTATCAGACTATCAGGCCTGCTATGCCGGAATCAAGTGATTTCAATGTGTGTATGCTAAAGGGCTTGAGGCACTGGTTACAAAAATACCTCTCAATGAAAAGAAGAAATATGACTTGCAAATTTAATAAGAATTAGGAAGTAGCCTAGATTCCAGACCTCCAGGTGCTGTGTGAAATGAACCTTCAACTAACTAAGAATTCATAAGTATGTATTCACATGCATTTGTATCCCCACTGCATATTCCCTTTGCTAACATAGCTTCTCATCAATCGCTAAATGGGAATGATGAGCCAGTGAGATAGTCTCTAACTTGGACTTATTCTTCTAGCTGCTGTCAGAGAATGATGCTGGCAAGTCTCCATGGAGCCAAGTGGTGACATATCGAACCAAATCCGATGTACCATCCTGTCCCCTTAGGCTTACAGTGAAAGGAAAAGTGACATCACACGGGCTCAGACTGACTTGGGGTATGTATGAGAAACATAGAGTATAGATAGACTTTGGGCTTGTGTGAATGACACTATGGTCTGCTTGTGGGTATGTTTTGAATGATGCTATATACTGAATTTGGGTATACATGAATGACATTATGGGCTGACATGCGGTTCATATGTTCACCTCTGAATGACACCATGACCAGCTGTGACATGTAATTCAAGCCCCCTCCCTCCTTCATCTGAGAAGACTGCCATATAAGATTGAAAGATCCGGTGGAACAGCTGTTTGTTCAAACTTGCATGACCAGCTCATGAATAAGATTCATAATTCAATTAAACTGTTACCTGAACATGTCTGCCCAAACGTTTTATTTCTAACAAGAAGATTGTGATTACACGATAGGACCTCTACCTTCACAAGATAAGTCTATGAAGAAAGCATTTGTAAAGTGTTCGGAGATTGGTCTCTTACCCTCAGCGAGTCCTGGGCTTGGGTTTTCTGGGTTTCAGACTCCAGGTAAATAACCGGTTTGGCCTGTTGTATTAGTCCTGCCTGGCATAGGTGATCTCAGATTAACGGCTTGGGTATACTTGTGGGCTGGTGATTGTGAGTGTTGCTTATTGCAGAACCCCCTGCGGATGACGGTGGTTCCCCGGTGCATTCATACCAAGCGCAGCTGGACATGGGATCCGGCTATCATTCTGTCTATGATGGCAATGCGTGTGAGTGCAGCTGTACTAATCTGCTGCCTGGATTTACCTATAAGGCTCGAATAGCGGCCAGGAATGCTATCGGTCAGGGTCCGTGGTCCGACGCTGCTCACATAACTACCAAGTCAACGGCCCCCGCTTGCTGCCCGAAACCTTGGCTCATTGGCAAGCCTAAGGCTCACTCACTGCATCTCAAGTGGGGTGAGTTTATTGATTCACGATCCTGCGAGTACCAACATTACAGCTCCATGGACCTTATGCAATGCCTCGAGTTGATTCAACGGCCAAAGTCTTAAGAAACATGTTTTTTTTACATGCCTAGGTTCACGGATCACACCTCCCCTGGGGTTTACGGATCACACCTCCCCGAAAAAAGAAAAAGGTGCCAGACGGCTAATGTGGCTAAATAGAACTCTTTGGTAACATGAAGTTGCTTTTTTCCTGATGGACGTTTGGTACCACTGCGTTCTAGTGGGCATTTTGTTGCCGTGGCTGACTAAAGAAACTATAGTTACTACTGCCAATCTTGCGTATGGCTAAGCTGTCTGGTTAGATACTTGTCACCCCTTCGAAGGAAGCTTAACGTAGTTAGTTTCTGAGAAGGGGTCTAGTTCGACAGGGGTGCCAAAACCAGCCAATGCTAAGCCTTTCGCAAAACGTACCTGGCTACAGCGGCTCGTGCCCCAATGTCCGATGTACGGAG
>Ga0224501_10001241_pt1 | contig 19764 bp, 15 predicted proteins | sample SF_Oct11_sed_USG_4_FD_169105 | JGI IMG/M metagenome (GOLD analysis project Ga0224501, IMG submission 169105) | Sediment microbial communities from San Francisco Bay, California, United States - SF_Oct11_sed_USGS_8_1 | ecosystem: Environmental > Aquatic > Marine > Sediment | place: USA...
AAACGAAAATTGTGGGATATGAGAGACCGAGTAGACCCCTAAGGAAGTTTAGTTTGATAATGAAATGCACAGAATTGATCACAAACTAATGAGCAAGTCGGATGCTAGAAGAGTAATTTCAGTAAACGCAAATATAAAAGTACTCAAGTACTTGGTCTTGCAGCTCTTCGTGGATAACAATAATAATGATGATAATGATACTAATAATAATAATAATAATTATTATTATTATTATTATTATTATAATAGGCACCCTTTCATCACTGAGTATGGAGGTTATCTGGCAAGCTGGATAACACCTGGGAACGTGGGGAGTTTATAGTGTAAGTTGGCTTGCCCGGGCCAATACACAATCTACCAGGGCACCCGCTAATTCAGTGTGAGGCATTCGCTACAAAAGTGAACGAATGGTCCTGGGAGGTTGGGGGGGTTAGCCTAAGCTGTTCGTACTATAGGTCACTCGCCAAAATTTGGCTGCTCCTAATGAGAAGGGAGAGGTGGATCTTTAACAGTCCCGGAGTGATCTTGACCCTAATTATCCATTGGTTGGGATCTCCATTATTTTTATAGTGGTGTTCTGAAGCCACGTTTGTAATTTTGATTGGGGGCTTGCTAAAGACCCATACCGAAAAAACACCCTGCTGGCAGTGAGACTCAAACCTGCAATCTATAGATTCATGTCCGGGCTTTTTACCTACTGAGAAATCTCAAATAGCAACTCTTTCAGCGACATTGCAGCGGGTAAAAGTAAAACTCGAAATCAATTGCTGCGTTTTCCCTAAATGCAGTGGCACCCTCCAATAATCAGTGCGTGTGTCACGGCCAAAATTCAATTTGTTGAATCCAACGCGTACTTGCGTCTATTGAGAGGAGTCATGGTCATATGATCGAGAAATACTCGTAGCAGACAAATACGCGCACTTACGCGCTTGGTGAGTTTCATCCTTTATGTACAAAGCGGTCCAAAGTGGAAGGTGGTGCTGTCATTTGAACAGATTATCTGATTGAAGTAGACAATTGCATCTGGTATTACAAAATGTTTTTACCAAATTTTGTTTCTCTAAGGGAGCCACCATGGATTCTCTGTTTCAGATCATGGAGACAGACTCACTAAATCACGCCCAATGTTGGGTAACATTGAGGATGACATTGCTCAAAGTCTGCTTGATTTAAGTCAGACACCGATTCCGAACAAACCCTCCACTGCTCTGCCAGTCAAACCCTCCACTGCTCTGCCAGTCAAACCCTCCACTGCTCTGCCAGTCAAGTCTTACAACCTAGGTCAGCAGGGGCTAGATCCGGTTAATGCGAGTCATCCACAGTCTAAGGGTGATTTCACTCAAAAACAGTCTGATGCCCACCCCCACTGCACCCCCATGCTAGGTCTCAACCAGCAAGCGATGAAATTTTATCAGTCACAGCAGCGTCTCCCATCACCACGCCATGGCAGCCAGGAAGAGAGAAAGGACCCATCCCCTTGTCAGACTCTTCCCATACCGACCCCTGCTCTGTTCATGCTGGATGTACGATCTCGCCTCTCACCATTGGCTGGCGGATCATTATCCCCTCACAGACAAGCAGCCTGCTCTGCGGGTCAGCAACGGCAATCTCCCCACCGGCAGCGGCAGCAGCTGTCGCCACGACCGCCAGTGTCCCCGCGGCATCATCCATTGGGTTTGCAGCCATTATTGATGCCGGCCGTCACGCTGCAGCTTCCTGGCAGCTCTCACTCTCCACAGCGATCTCCGCGTCACTCCCCGCTACCGATGTCAATGATATCACCTCGACTTCCACAGATGAGATCATCCCAACATAACAGCCCACATGCAAGTCACGATGATAATGTGGTAAGCCTGCTATCTTTGTTCTGATTGCATGAGCGGTGAGTAATACAGAGTTGATGTTGATGCGTCATAGTATTTATGCCGGACCAAATCGGACAGGACGCCAAGGTCTTTGCGACGTTTGCATCGGAGCCAGGCTACTACTACTGAAACGATTGTTGGCCTAAACATTTTTCTACCATCACCACGCGTGTGATAATGACCGGAAATGAAAAGGCTCTAGATGTAAGCCCTATAACCCCCACAAATTGAAAAATGCGACGATCTTATATCAACTAAATGTACCGTCCTATCTTGTTATAATCTTTGTTGATACCATAATCTATCTAACTAAAAATCCCAACATATATTCAGGCCGCTACAGGAGAACTTTTGTTGTGTACTGGCCAGAAAATGACTCTTCCAGCATCTAAAGCAGATAGATGTGATGCTAATCCAAAATGTCATTGTGATCGGCACCCTGAAACACACACTGATTACTTCCGGTATGTTAGATATAGGCAGGCCACATTGAGAAAAATCTTACTTCTGCTCATGGCTACTAAGCAGGAAGCAACAGGACAAGGGCTAATGAAACATCGGGTCATGTGTGCACAACCTATTGTTAGCAGTCAAGGCTTACGTGCCTACATCCATAATTACTTCCGGTCTAGTAGCCGAAGTAGCAAAAGTGAGATTTTTCTGAAAGCGACTCCTCTATCTCTAACCTACCGGAGGTAATTATAAGTGTGTTGCGGTGTGCCAATCGCATTGAAACTTTGGATTAGCATTGCTTATCTGCTTTAGATGCTGAAAGAGTAATTTTTTGTCAGTAAACAGCGTAAGTTCTCCTGTAGCTGCCCGAATTTACGTTCAAATCTTCAGTCGGATAGACTATAGCGTAATTAATAGCACTTAAATGACTTTTAGGCTAGAGTATCTGTAGTGAAGGCAATGAGTTTGCCGGTGGAAAGTGATCAGCCCATGGACCTGACAGTGCCGCATCGATCCCATAGTGTGCAAGAACAAGGACATCATCAAACATCAGAGAATAAACACATATGCACGCTATGTGGTGCCATACAACCTACCCCAGTGAGTATTTCTGTACATATAATGGTGAAGCGACGGCTTAGTGGGTAACGAGTACACCAGACTGTACAATCAGGGGTCTCTGGTTGGATTTCCAACTTGGGCATAACATTCACCTAACCTAACATGGGTTCAAGTCCTAGTCATGCTGAGCACTCTCTGTGAGATTGAGCTTCCCACATATATCCTCTCTCCTCCCACTCCAACAAGTACTAAGCCCGCTAAACAGGATGGCCTGAGTGGAACATTATTGTGACTTTTTTGTGATTTTGCGCTATCTAGACGCATTTGAATCATTTGTAGGAGAAGTTGGCCAAGCATATGGAGCTGCATGTAGAGATTGATTCCAGTTGCGTTGGTATTGCACCAAGAATAACTAAGCGTCCTCCGCCTCTGAAGATGAGTACAGACATGGTAACTGGGCAGCGGTGGAGGTCTGGTGGTCAGCTCAAGGTAAACGCACTTCGCTGCTGTTTGTTGTTTCTTGTATGGCAGCCTCACCATGGTGGTAAAGCTGGGTTTTTTCCTTCACTGGATTAGGCTTCGCATGGTGCGCCGGAATTAGGTCATTATGAATTCTCCTGATTAAAGAACCATATCGTTCTCTCTTAGACCCACAGTAGCAGGATCTTCTGATCATAACATGAAAAGTTGGCCCTGTTTTCAAGACTATAAAACTGTTGGGTTCCATAATATATACACTATTATAGTAGGTGATCAGTGCGTGTACAATGCTGTTTCATTTTGACTTTGTGATGATTTTGATGTTTTTAGGATCCTCTGACTCCCAACACTCCACTCCGCCGTCAGTCCGCGATTAACACCAGTCCTGATGGGGATGATGAGATGAATCATACCATGTCGAGAGGGGATTCCGCAGAAAGTTCTTACGATAATCTATCGTCCAGGAAATGCCACGTGTGCCAAAAGGTAAGAGTATTGCCGACTACCCAGTTTTGTTTGTCTTCAAATTTTACTCGGGCGCTCGGCGATCCTATTTGACGGATGCCCTAAGCCTGAGGTTTTTTTGGAATGGTAAGACTTAGAATAAATGTGAGGAGCTCATCCCAGTGCTTTACCACTGAGCTGTCCCGCTATCCCAATCAAACAGCAGTTGCTCAATCATTGCACCTAAAACACTCAACTCAAAATTTTACATGCATGTACTCTGATGGATAAATAGGCAATTTCTCGCAACATCGCTCGAAACTTGCACTGGCATGGTGAAAAGCTAGAACCGGACAGTGTGCTCGGCGAAATACTGGTTACCATGTAGCATTGGAAACCCAGGCGCTATATTCAGTAGGATACTCTGTAAAGAAATACTATTGCGGTGCTATTTTTATCATTTGATGAGAAATCCAGAATACGTCGTATGAGATCTTTGCATCATTTTTCGCCTTGACCCACAAACCTAGGAGTAAAAGGTCATTGAGACTGCCGACTGTTGAGCCTTGATATAGCCTGTGATAATCAGTTGCTAATGAATGTTTTCTCATCTCAGGTATTTCGCCACTCTAGTCATTTGGCTCTCCATATGAAGCAGCACCACTCACTGGAGACTCCCGAACCAGATAGTGGGTCGAACAGAGGTGAGTCACGACTTTTTACTGTTCTATCAGGCACTTGGCCATCCCATTTTACGAACATCCTGAGTCTGAGGGTTGTTAGACCGGTAGGAGTTGGGAACTATGTGCGGAGCTCATTCTCACAGCGGGTGCTCGTTGATGCGTCATGATTAGATCTCTACCTTCTGCTTGTCATCAGTCAGTCAATTATACTCAATTAAATGAGAACCAGGAAAACTAACAATGGTGTGGTTTGACAAGTTGTCGTGAAGTCTAAATAGGGTGTCACTTTTCCTCTTTTCATCATCCTAACTGAAATTGGATGATGCGATCGGACGCCCGATGAAAGTGATTCTCACATCATTCACGATGCGCTTCGTTGTTTTAGGCATTGCCTCTGCAAGATCACCCTGTAAAGAGAGGGCGAGTTACAGTCGCGATTGGACTGATCGAGAGCGGCCTCAAAGTCCACTCTGCGCTGTCTGTGATAAAAAGTTTAAATCCGTCAGCAGCCTCAAGGTACTACTTACCACCTATTGACCTTTTTAGCATTGTCATTGGTAAAGTTCAATGTGCTAGACTGCCCAAACTGACATCGGTCACCTGCCGACATCAGCGTCCAACTGTCGGTACCGACTAATTGTCCATGCTAGAAGTCGTCCATGTGGAGGCACAATTAACCTCTTCCTCCCACCACCACTTCTATATTGTTGGGTAAATTATGTGAGAAAACGCCTGTACTTAAAATGGAATATCCAAATAAATGAATGATATTGGGACCAGCCATGGCTTAGATGTTAAAATGCACGATTTTCACGCAACGGGTCCAAATCCCAGAAAAGCTCCAACAAAGTCCACCTGTTAACCAGGGAGTAAACTCCATAACCCCCGTACTGAGATTAATAATGTGAAACGGAAGCATAAAAGTAAATAAATGATATTATGGGTAAATAATGATGAGACATGGCACCATTCACACCTTGAAATAGTTTAGGTTAATTTTGTTTTTGTACCTAGAAAACATTACGAAGGTGAGCCTTGTTCTCAAAATGGTTCATGGTCCAATTAAATCAGTCGGGCTGTTGATTTTTTGCAGCAACACATGGTGACTCACACGGAGCTTCGGCCATTTATCTGTGAGTACTGTGATGGTGGTTATCCCAGTGCGCAAGCGTTAAAACATCACCTCAACACTCACACTCAGGTAAATCAGGTCTCATTAGAAAGTAAAAAAACCCTAGGAAGGATTTTATTGTTGGTAAACGGAATAGCTTAGTGCCCAATTTCCATATATGTGCTGTATGTAAAGGATTGATTGGAGCCTCCTCATCAAGTAACCCTTGTTAACCTAAACACTGTATTCCATACGAGACAGCATCTCGAGTTTACTAGGATTAACAAACAACTGTAAGGAGTTTTGAGTTACCACATGTACCAAGCTTTCGGTTTTTTTCCATGTCATCACATGTAGAAATACTCCCTTCCCTCATACACGCCATCTGCATGTTATCATCAAACCGATATACTGTAGGAGCGACCTTATATCTGTGGGGAGTGTGGCTCAACATTTGGGAGATCCGATCACCTCAAGCAGCACCAGAAAACTCATAAAAAAGCTTCAAGGGGTACAACTCCCGACCCAACCACATCATTAAATCTACACCAGCAGCGCTAAGCTCTTATTCAACTCGCTAACGGATTCGAGGACACTAGGCTCGATCAGCTCATGACAATAATTATTTCTTCCATTTCTTTATGGACGTACTGTTTATCTCGTAAGTGTAAAATAAATTCACTGCCCTTGTATCAATTGAAACGACCATTCTGCCTTTGGGTTGTAAATATTATGTACGTTGTAGTACTATGACAATCATACCAACAGTTTTTCCTGTGCCAATTTAATATAGCTCAGTGTTCATGTAACAGATTATTTTTTGTATTTTGACCAAGATAAAATATACACAAAGAACAAATCAACTACCAACCAAAACAGGCAACTCATGTAGGTACGCTGGGCCTATATGGGATAACCACACTGCGTAGTGATGGGCTTGCTGGTACAAACTACGGCAGGAAGGGTCAAAGCATATCAGTTGATAAGACTAGAGTGATTTTTTAAGCTTGGTTAGTTGATCCTGCAGTAATATATCTTAGTGATTCAACTACTTTTGCAGCTTGGCCTTCCTTTCTTTATCCGCTTTGGCCTTGGCTTCAGCCTCTTTAGCTTCTAAAATTGACAAACAATGGCCGCTGATGTCAATGTTCAACTACCCGCACCTTCCCCAACTAGTATGCACTTATTGACAGCCCATATGGATACTTTGATACTGTTTGATTGGAGGAAAGTTTGGGACCTATATTAGTGCACTGCGATAGAAGATAGCAGTTTTTCACCCTCCGAGCCGATCGAATGTGTAAGGAGTATGCTGGCGTACTATATGCTAGTATGCCATGACGCCAACAATACAATGTGATTACAATGGCAGGCCACATTAAAGAGCCCCAGTAAAGTGGAACTCTCATTTCAATGGACTATAATTAATTCAAAGCAACAACGGTCCAGAATGTTTCTTTAAATTGAGGGGTCACAGTATTATTGAGTTGTTATTCACTCACTGAGTTGAGCCTCCAGTTCGCGTCTTTTGGCGTCCTCTGCTCTCTTCTCTCGGATAATCGCTAGTCGCGCGAGGTCAGCTTTAGCCTCGTCAGTTTTTCCTGCAGCTGTAGCCGCCTGATAGCGCTTCTTGGCTTCCTCTTTAGCCAATGCCTCCCTAAACATACAGTAGCGTTCAACGGACCGCCTGGAGATTATTTGGGCAACGTGAGACCCTGCCCAGAAGTATCACGAACGGGGCAAGTCTCCAGATACAAACGACAATAATTACTTAGAGAAAATTTTTACCAGACCTAGACCATTTGGTCTCTTTTAGCATTGAGCTGGCAGAAACCAATAGTCAGAAAATTAATACATATCTTGAATTATCAAAACTCCTGTTTGATTTGCTGCAGCAATAATTAGAAGAGGTGGCTTAGTACACCACCATTTACTTTTTCTCCTCCTTCTGACCCGTGAGATTCAGACTGCGGCATTCAATAAAAGAGGACCACCCATGGAGTACCAAATTTATGCGCATAAACCATGGACCACCCTAAAAACAGGCCATGAGCTTAATAATGCCATTCATGTAAAACAAGACGATATTATCTCAACTTACCTCTCTTTCCTGTTGAGTCCTCGGCGTTCGTCACTGATGTCCAGATTTTCCAGGGTAAGGTCCTTTAGCTTCTTATCTCTCTGCACCATGCTATTGGCAGCAGGTGTAGCGGCAGCCTTCTGCTTCGGCTGCAATTTCAAAGAGGACACATGGTGGGACCTGAAGCCTACCAACGTAGTTACTGAGAGACCTGTACGTATATGGGTGTTAGTGATGGGTTTGTGGACGCTCCATGCACCACAGAAACCTGATGTAAGCATACCTTATCATCACCTGCTCCCTCCTCGTCACTGCTATACTCATCAGAGTCGGAGGGCGGAAGCTCACCCACTGCTCCCTGTCTATTTATATCAACCTGTGGCTGATTGTCATCATCAGAATCATCGGATTCCTGATTCTAAAATGGAACACCATAATATCATAACCTGATTGTTGTGATTATGTTATTTATGTTACAACAGAGGCCTAGATTTTTGGTAATCTTGGCTTGGCTGCGTGTCTAAATGCTTGAGCGGCCGAGGCATCTTAAGATCGGGCGCACACACGTCCATCTTTATGATGTTTTGGGAGAGAATAATCCAATGCCTGAGAGTGATATACAGTCCAACCCTAAGAGTTTTACAACACCAGCCATGCCAGCATCGCCTATCGCAAGCAACTACCCCCTCAACGAACAGTAGGCACCATTGGCAGTGTACGGCAAGAGAGCACCTCTTCGAAGGAAACTACGGGGCCAGCACAAACTAACTCGCAAAGCGAAATGCTATGAATACGAACAGTCGGAAATAGCAAACGGCGCACGCGAGGCCTTTACTTGAGCCCGCGGGCTTTAGCCATTTGGTTCGAGTCCTTGACCTCCAACTCAGACCGGCTGTCAGTAGCAACGGTACTGTGTTTCTACAGCTATCAACGACCTCTAGCGGAGAAGGCCGCTGGCTGAATTTGCAAATTCCGCGCTCACGAAGAATTTTTTACGCAAACTTTGCAACAACCGCTGACTGGCTCACACCGATGTTAGACCTACTTCGAGCAAGCAGGCACTAACGGCACACCAACTAAACGCGCAATACGCGGGATCTACCCGCTTGCGTGCAGCCCCAGGTGTAGCGTAATCCGTTTTCCTAGCCACTCCGTACATCGGACATTGGGGCGCGCGCCGCTGTAGCAAAGTATGACTTGCGAAAGGCTTAGCATGGGCTGGTTTTGGCACCCCTGTAGAACTAGACCCCTTCTCAGAAACTAACTACGTTACGTTCGAAGAGGTGATAATGGTGGAGATAAACTCATGTGGACATTAGTATAAGCCAGTCGCAGTTTGATCACAGGGTTGCTGTGAGCTCTTGTGTCTCGCGGCTATTAACACTTGACTTGCCCTTCTTCCACTTCTTATCTCCTCATGCTGTTTCTTTAAAGTCTCTACATCAGTGAAAGTCCTTCTGCCTCCACGAGTTGGCTTGCGACCTAACCAACAACAATTCAGAAAAGTAAGTCGGACTCAAAAACAGATCTAGTGGTTGCTGTTCCATTTGATTACGGTTGGACAATTGGGTACACTCATGACATTACGGTCTTGAGGGGTCAGTAGTTAACAAAATTGATTTTAACCACACTGAATAATTGAAGGCCTATATTGTTTGCTCAAGGGGGTTAGTTTCAGTTTTGTTCAGGGTGAAGCAGTCATGCAAAGGCGAAACAGGTGGTATGCTGTGCCAATGTTCAGAAATTACTGGTTTGATTTCCAGATTGGGTACCACTGATTTTATCTTTCACTCTTTGGGTTTCAAATCGCAGCATAACTCTATAACACTGTCTATTATCATTAACTACCTGCTAAGTGATGTTTAACATTAAAATGGCATGCATTTCACATTAAAAAAGGCGGAGTTGAAGGGCAACCGGGCTTATTTCAGCATAACCTGGACACCTGAAGGAAAGAAGGAGTTCCAGCCTGTCTCTGGAAATGGAGTTGGAATGTTGAGACTGAATTTAAGACAAGTTAAGTTGAACCCATTAGTCATTTCAACTCTGACTCTGAGTCCTGTGGTGGAGTGCTTGGTTAGGTCTTAGCTAAACTAAGAGTTATCACTATGACTGGGAGTATTACTATTAGTGACTAATACTATTAGTACTAGCACTACTAATACTAATAGTATTACTAATAGTATTACTGTGACTATAAGTATGACTCACTGATGTCGATGACTGAGCAATGAATCGACTTAGTTAGTTAGACCTGGAGTTGGAGTAGACTAGAATAGAGTATAGAATAGACTAGTACTAGTAGTAGTAGCAGCACTAGCTATTGCCTAGTACTAGTGGTAGTACTGTAGAGAACCGTGTACGACTACGAGGTAAACTTTACGATTAGCGAAAAATCGACTGCGTTTGATATCCTACCTCTGCCCATATCAGTAGAAATCACACAACAAGTTTACTCTGTGACGCAAGTACAAAACTGATTAAGGTTTGTTGCTCACTCGATGGTTATCGAGGAGTCAGTCGCTCTCCACGCCCACGGGCCACGGGCAGAAAGAAAGTAAAACTTTAAAGTTAAATGAAACCGACTGGGGCAATCGGTGACAGGCCAATAGGTCGTTATTGTCACCACTGCTGTTCCACAGGTTATATGTTTCTAATAGATCTACCTAAATAACCTGTTATAATCTGAACAATCGTCCAACTCTAAGTCTAACCACTTGTAGTTGTATGAAAGACTAAATCTGCTGGCAGTAAAATGATCTTGTCAGAAATAGATTGCACCATCCGGAGGCAAACTCTCGCGACATTATACGTAAAAAACGAGATAAAACGTCGCGTACACTCAACATATTTGCATGTGATATGACCTTGACCCAAATCTATCCCACGAGTTCAAGATTGGTCTTTGAAGTTGTCTTTTCCTCTCAATTCAGTCTTGCAATAACATACAACTCCAAATGATTAACACCAGGTGACCTGGCTACACGAACGACCACATGAAAAGGGTCCTTGAACTATTTCTATACGTATCTGGACTGCTGCTGTTCAGCTATGGACCTCAAATGTCTGAAACTTAATATTTCGAATGTCCTTCTTTCTAGGTTGACCAATGCTCTTCTTAGTGGCAGATATACTGTTTTTGTCAGTCAGAGACAAACACCGTTCACTGCGCCAGCCAAGGATTTGCATTTGCCTTGTTGGCTTGACTCATTACCTTCACTACTTCAACCCTGGAGACTTGTGTTTTCACCTCAAAATGCGAAGGTACATCTGGGGCTTATCAATTCATGTGCTGTTGTGGGGTTTTTTTAAGCCCCATAGACCTATATGAATGCGAGCGTGCCTAGGCCATAAGGCTGAAAGAAGCAATAAATTTTGTGGTTGGATTCTCTCAAGTTTCTTATTCTGGTCAGTATGACAAAATATCATACATGTACATAAAAATGTGAGGATGTACATGTAAAATAAACAATAGAAATATACATTTTATCTGCTTGATTTCATACTATATACAAATCAACAAAAACATAACAGTGGCCAGCAGGGTATCATCCGATCAAAGCACCTATCCATTTGAAGGCATATACGGTCCAAAAACTCTAGAGAAACGATTTGGGGACTTTTGGGAATCCACCCAAAGTACATGTAATATCAGCAAGGGGTCCTCTTCCCAATATCAAAGTAAAGGAAAATAAATATCAGCTAATACACGGTAAAAGTGAACATCAGTGGTGAAACTAGTGTATATATGTACAGAGTATTTTACACAGGGGATTCCCACAGAGAGAAGGGCGGTCATTGTAATACCATGTGACAGGGGGTTTCCACTCAGATGGGGGGTCTAAGTGGTGACTAGATAAGCCCACATGCCAATGACAACTCCTTCCATTGCACAAGTCTAACAAGAGGGTGTTTAGAGATTGCAGATAAAGACTGTCAATCACAGTTCAGTAAAAAATAATCCTGCGCATTTCTACACCCAGGCATTAGCGAGCTCGCGATCTAAAACGCTTGCAGCGTCTTGGCGGCCCATAGCCCTCAAAATGTTTGTTAATTCAGCCACTGTGGCTTCTTCAACAAGACTACGAGCTTCCCAGAGATCTAGAACTGCTTCAGTCGGACTTGGCTTTGATGCAAAGAAGTTGAGTTGTCTAAAAAAACAACAACGAGTCACTTAAGGAATAAATAAGATTTAACACTCCTCTCCATACTGCCAATACTGCTCTCACAGTACTTGAAAATTGTTGTAGTTGATATGTTGAAAATAGCAAGTACAAAAGAAAGGTATTGTTTGCTATACAAATAATCTTCAGTTAACATAAGCACTCAATTAATTCACCGCGAAAACGGTTGACATCATGCACCCTTCGAAGATGTGATTATAGCCAGAAAAGACTTTGACTAACCTATAGACTATGGTGGATAAGGTGGGAGTATTACCTGTCAGAGCTGAGTGCAGACGCGAGCATTCTCCAATCATTGCCACGCATACAAGGTATATCTAAATAAGTAGCCAGTTTCTTCTTTATAGGAGTGGGTAGTTTAAAGATTGGATGATCGCGATTGTCTAAAGTCACAATACTACTACAGCCCGAGCTGGATTGGGTATTCATTGTCACTGTACTCGCTAGGTCTTTCGGGCCGAAGATCTTGGCACTCGACTGTAAAAGAAACCAAGGATATGTGACATTTGTGATGAAGTACGTGGATAGTACAGGATAAACATATTGAACATGCGGACAATGACAGAGGGTGGGGCTTTGGAGTCATCCTGTCACAAAAATGTCCCACACAGGAATTGAAAATAAAAAAGGATATTTGGATTTAACTTCGTACCTGTCCAGTTCACAGCTTGTCTCTATAAAATCAATGATCATCGCTAACTTATCACCCTGATTCATGCGTACTCTGAGTGTAAATACAACAACCGTGGAGTTGTTACCTACCTCCAATGTACCAAATATGTTGATCTGTTGTCGATTACTAAGCACAGACTTTTGATAGACTTGTATTTTACAGCTGAGATTGGATGCCGGCTGACTAGGCATTCTCTCAAACGCGAACGAGCAGTGAAGATTCGATTGACCATTCCATACATGGCGGAAGGGGATTTCCTATAAGAAGAATGTTTGATTTAGACATGGGATGACTTCACGTAGCACATTCATTCGTCCAATAGTCTGAACTCAATCTCAACTCTGTATGCGAGGAAAACACAGGCCCTAGAGAGTATTTCTCTAGCTAACTCTCACGCGATGAGAACAAACCCCAGGTGCTTTCAGGGATTGGCTAACTAATTCTTGTCAGTGCATACATCTCAACCAAAATATCCTGGATATACAGACAGTGATTACATCACAATGTTAATGAATATTTGGTAACTTTCTGATGAGAGTATAAACCAACCTAAATAAGCAGCATAAATTGGATTTATAGAACGGAGTTGTCCTCTCTCATATACCTGATATTGAGCTGGTAGTTTACTAGCCCAACCAGTAGCTAGACTATCCACCATCAGGCACATATTATGCCCACCATCTTGGAATGATATTTGCTTAGGTTTGTCCATGAGCCTGGCTCCTAGTTTTGTCTCCTGTTGTACAACATTCTGAAATAAGAGAGGGATGGGTTAAAAATCGCGAAAACAAGAGTTTGGTATTTTGTTTCAAAACTTTGCTGGTAGATTCTAATGAAAAAGGGGCATATGATAAACTAACAGCAGATTGTACAACAATGTCATCACTGTTGACCCAGCACTTACATGTAACGCATCTTGTGTATCGGGTAGAACATAAACTCGAATATTACAATCCATATTTCCAGAGTACGGTTGAGCAAAAGCCGCGAGCTTTAGATGCTTGACAGCTTTGCTTCCATACATTGATTCTCCAACCAGGCAATAGCGTGATGCTAGCTGATCCACCATCACATGACAGCGAGTAGAGTCGAGCTGGCAGTAGATCGGTGCATGAAGAATCTCTTGGTTCAGCGTGAGCAGGCGCTAAAAAACCATAGGAATACAGGGTCTAAGGATTATCGAAGTGTCAACCTGGTTTGTTGTTTGGGTTGTGTATGAACGTAATATGAAGTAAAAAGGAAGAGGTACTGTGGTTGACTGGTTAGATAGCTTGTGCGTGGAATTTAAAAAGAATTCTGTTCACCCAGATTATGAGGAAGGTGGGAGCGGTGAAGAGTGGTGCCCCATCCCGGGGAAACACTGAGGCAATTAGACCCAGTAGGCCAGTTTCTGCACCACTCCTGACAGCTATACTTTCCTAGAGACACTAAATTATTATGACTTACATCCCATTGAGGAGTTTCGTCAAAGGCAGAGTTGCTGCTGTATATGGAGAGTTTCCATTGGCCGAGCTTGAGACTGGCACAGTGGTCAAAGGAGAGGATGAGAGATTTGTTGAATGTTGTACTTTGTGGCCCACATAGTATCACAGGGCTCAGCAAGGTCTGTTTGTCTGTAAATAAAGTGTCAAAATGTGATTAGGATTTAATCCATGATCAGTAGAGCGCAGTCAATAACCAAGATTTCCGGACAGCCAGACTGACTGGGTGAACCGCACCCACTTTATTACTCTAATTTTCATTTCTGTAACTATGACATTTAAAATATTATTCTTGGCAAGAGTTATAGATTATGTTTATTTGGAAACAAATCTAAGCAGAGACATTGCTCTCATAATGTTTATACACTCAATGCCGTAATTACCAACTGTTGATATTCAGAGAGATTGGTCATTAGTAAGGTAATCATATTTAGGATGTTTGATATTTTGAGGCTGACCATTGGAACTAAGCTTTCCCATTACCGGGTCAGTCCTAGCATTTATTCGCATCCGCCAGATTACTGAGCATGCATTCATAAATCTATTGAGGCGATGACATAAAATGATATGAGTTGTCACCTTACCTAACAATACTGGCCGGTCTTTATCATCACGCAAGGCGGCGATGAAGATTTCTTCTGTCTGATTTCTGCTTATAGCTCCTTCAGGAATTATGACGTTGATACCTGAAAAAAATACGACCGGACTATTTAAATAATCTCGAGCGATCATCCGACTTGTTTATGGTGAAGCGAGACAGTAAAAAAGCTCTGAAGATCACTTGGAGATAAAAGGATTAGATTCCTGAATTTCCATCAACCGATTACATTCAAGCTGTTCAAATCAGTCAGGATGGATAAAAAGAGATGGGAGAATCAGTCTTGAGTGACTCTATTAAAAGTCAGACTGACAGGATGTGATTCGGGCTGATATTCACTATTGAATGACCAAAGCAAGGGAGTGATTCATGTAGACAAGGAAACCCTTAGTTACCTGATTCAGGAACGCCCAGTCTGCCACCTTTGTGGCTAAGGTTACCCCAAGCTAGGGCTTCCACGTCTATAGTACTGGCTATCTGTCCGGACATTAGTGACTGTCTATCACACGAATTGCAGATTCCACTTTCAGGGGAGGAGGATTGCTGAGATATTTTGTCATCGCCCGAGTCCGAATCGTGACTCCCTAAAGGGAAGATAAATCCAAGATAACAAAATACCACACCGTATTAGGTTAGATTAACTACGTAGATTTTGTCGTAAAGCTGACAGTTTAATGCTTGGTCAATATCAGATATCCTTCACTATCTCACCTATTTGCATATAATCATGAGTGTCGAAATTGCCGATGGCAGGTGAAATTTGCATGTAGTAATCTCGGATTGGTGGCTGCCGATTAGTTCCATTTAGCATGGTCTTCTTTTCCACGCTGCCATTGTTTGAAGGAATCCTTGCGGTCATAAAACTGGTTTGATGATGTGGCAATGTGCTCTTTGTGATGTCGGGCAACATAGGTGTACCTGCATATAAAGGGTAAGGGGTGATACAAACAAGTTATACGTAAACTAGAAGGGCTGTTTATAATAGCATTTTATTGAGTTCATGTCACTGCAATAAATGATGTGTGACGCTTCGGGTATGGAGTTTAATGACTAAAAGCCACAGCAGAGGGATAGATTCAACCTAATAATTTTGGGTTTCATTGGATAATTAGCTAATATATGTCTAGTAATTCGCCCTAACTACCTCTTAAGCTATGGTTTTCTTGTCAACTTCTATCAATCAATTACACTCCTGCCTCATGTCAACAATATCCACTGACGAGAAAGTCCAATGTTTTTCAACGGTTGGCCATCACGGTGACCTTTTCAAAATTAAGTTTGGACCCCAGAATTGAATCACGAATTACCTAAAGCCTTCGATTAAGATACCTCCCCATCTGTGAGGTTTATTATCAAAACACCCTCATGTACCCCACATGTATTAGTAGTCATTTTACTAACATACCCTGTTCTCCAGCTTCAAACTTTTCAGCATCAGATGTATTGCTCCCTAAAAAGGACATATGGTATTGAAACGCATTGTACGGTTATGATTCACTACAATGAGATGAATATGCCAGACACAGCCAAACTGACTCGGCAGCCCAATGAAGCTTACACCTGTTAAAAACTGACTCAAAAGTAGCTGTAGCTTTGTAGTTAGACCAGATTCATGTTTATTGAGTCAAGGCAGGTTTTTATGCAACTCACAGGATGGGCTAATAGTTCATTGTCTGATACCGGTTTGTTCAACCTTTGAAGTTAAAATCACAAACGTAAAATTCTGTATAGACTTAGGGCATTGCTAATCATTGCCATGCTGAGTACGAACTACCTATTATACTCATACAGTCTCTCGCAATTTTCTATGCTGTACCTCTTAAAAAAGAGTTCTTGATCGTGCTTAGGCTATACTCAATTCATATGCAAAGCAATCTTATATGTAAATCAACAGGAGAAGTGGCCCTATCTGGTGTGAGTTTATGCAGTTGGGTGTAGGAAGATAAGGGCTATTGGAAAGTAGATCATCTAGTGCAAGTATACAGGAAACTAAGCCCGCTAACAGTCTAGCTTGGGAAAACTCAGGACTGTACATGCCAGGTATAACACAGCTTTACCAAAATGGCCGCTTATCAGCAAATTTGAAATCGCACAAGCTGAGCTCCAAGCTCCCATGTTTTTTTTTAATTCCTAGAGCAGATCTACACTATACTGTTCCATCTCTTGACCAGTTTATGGGGCCTCCATTTTTCTATAGACTGTTCAAGTTAAAGACCTATTCACTCACTATACATGGCATTCAATTCTTCACCTACCATAACGGCGCATCACACGATCTGTCGTCGGATCACATGACTGAGATCATTTTCTTACCTCCCACATCATTACTGTCCGTGTCATACATGGTTCCTCTTCTTCCCTTCTTCTTCATAAGGCACATCACAATTATAACGAGAATGACAGCGCATACCGCTACAGCTGCGCATAGTACTACCCATAATATGATATTCTGGGGATCTACAAGACACCATAATATTATGTGAGGGTTATGTGAGGAGTCACATGGTTATGAAAGCTGGAAGTACCCTTCTGCGATTACGAAGGTCAATAACCGTCTAATTGTGCCTGAAACAATGTTACAGATCATGCATGTATGCCCAACTAAACCAATCATTGTTACTCGTAGTATCATTCATATCTGACTCACATCATGAATAGAATAGAAGCTGGGGCGAGTTATTAATTAAAGTTAAACTATTGTAACATATGTTAGAATCATGGTTAGCATCACGCGATACTTAGGCTTGGTAGCCAAAGTCTTGAGGATTATAAAACCACATGTAGATGCAAAGATTACAGATTAGGAGATGATGAAAGAGTGCCGAGTCGTAATGATACACTGAGATCGGGCGAATCGCCCCGAGTCATAAGGGATAGTCTACCTGGCTGCGAAGGTAATGTATGATGTAACTCGCTGGTATTAGAATGATGTCACAATAGCATACCTTGGTAGCTTACATAGTCCACTACTGTGATGGTAACAATGCACTTAGTACCCCAAAAACAAAGGTAAAAGGAAGCCAGATACGAAGGTCTTATATCATTCTTACCTTTCGTGCTGGCTAGATTAGGATTGGAGTCCGCCACTGGACCTGTAATTTGAATTAAAATGGAATCAATGTCACAATGAAACACTGCGCAGACTAGCTATTTATTATCTTTACAATAAGCCTGCCTGGAGAAATTAGGTGCAAAATTTATGAATCCTAAACACTGGCGTTCTTCAAATGCCCAATTTCAACAATGGGAGACATAAAACAACTGGAGTGTGATTTGGTTAGGTCTAGATCACAAAGGTACCAAGATGAGAGCTTACACCGTACGCCCATGAATGCTTACGCCAGACATGACTTACATTCATTCGAGCTCACAGTGGACATGATTTCAACTTACCATAAGGGCAATGAGCTGAGGTGCAGTTGGCAACATCCACGTCGGTGCCAGGACAATTGTAACCACCTCCCTGAGGTAATGGGTTATCACACGTCCGTCGCCGCTCCATTCTACAGTTCACACAGATGCTCCATGCTCCCCATCGTGACCAAGCACCATCAACTGCAAGAAAAACAGGGTTTACCAATCAATCCAAAATTCGGTATGAGGCACCATGCCGGACTAAGGAGTATGCGGCTTTATCGCCTCATCGTGCCTGTTTAGGGAGTGCGAGGGTTCATCACCTCACCGTGTCAGTGAGGGAGCAAATAGGGTTCACCATCTGCCATGTAGGTAGTTTATTGCTAAGCATCACAAACAGTGACGCAGGCGGCTTGAGTATAAGCCGCTTTGAACATGTGAGGTCACAACTAGAATGTCGGATATGAACAGAGCAAATATGTAAATTTGCTCTATGCTTCTAGCACTTGACGGCAAAAATTCAATACCAACCAGGCCCTTGAAAAAAGACTCGGCTAGCGATTGAACAAAGGGGGATCCCATTTCTAAACAAGCTGATCGAGCATCTAACAACTGCACTGATAATTGGAAATCGTCATGGGAACCCAATTACGATGAGTATTTTATACCAAATTGAGATGAGCTGTTGACAGACTGTTATTCTACCAAACAGATCAGGTTAGAAGAAAAGCCCAAACGAGTTTAAAGACCTAAATTATAGGAGACTAGAGTTAGACACAAACCAAAACTTTGGGTTACCTCCATTATTAAATACAAGTGTTATATACATACCATATGGGCCCGATGGAGTGGTTTCTAGCAACACAATATAAAACTCAACCCCTCGAAAAACAATTTTGGACAATAAAAAAGCACAAATTGCGCCCATCCGATCCCAACGATACTAAGACGTGTGCGCTATCCTATATGGATGCTCCATTATAAATTTCCATATTGATAAAGCTCGGTAAACACGCTCTCTGTTTGCTTTAACCCAAGTGGCAGATGAACCGTGTTCAGTTGAAATGTTAAGAGTCAGAGATAAGGGGATAATTGGTTAGCGCTTGCTTCGGTCAAACTTAGTGACTGATTGCCTCGAATCTCATTATCTGCCACTATAAACAAGAGCATGTCAGCTTGATAAAAAACTCCCTATTGGCAGCGTATCGTATCGCCTGACGCCTGACACCTGAGCTATAGGTGATAGACATTCAACGCGGTACTAGCTGTCATTATCACCTACCCAGTGGGCACTGAGCAGTGCATGGGCTCTCTTGTTTCTCTGGTCCTTCACACGGTCGCCCGTCTCGGCCACCAGGGGGCGGGTTGGTGCATGTTCGAGATCGTCGCAGTAGTCCGCTGCCACATTCGGAATCGCAACTGTCCCATGCTGTCCAAGTAGACCAACCTCCATTCGCTAGAAAATGGTTATTAAAACACATCATTACGATGCGTAGGTGCTCCTAACTGCAGCTACAATGACCGGACTGAACTCACTGATGCAGCAGTGGCCTGCGTCACCTTCTGGAGCAGCGATGAACGCGTGTAGTTGTCTAGAGAGACATTACCTATAAAAATTGACTATCTTAACAGCCTCCTACTCATGGCCAATAGCTATGGGACCACCTTTGCCTTTAGCTTTACGAGACACAAAGAAGCTCTGAGTTATGATAGAATGGGAACTGAACAGATTCAAGGAACCTATCCAACCCCTAGTGGTGGTTTAGTGCAGACTCATGAGTCTCTATGAGGTAATTT
>Ga0224501_10001242_pt1 | contig 19751 bp, 19 predicted proteins | sample SF_Oct11_sed_USG_4_FD_169105 | JGI IMG/M metagenome (GOLD analysis project Ga0224501, IMG submission 169105) | Sediment microbial communities from San Francisco Bay, California, United States - SF_Oct11_sed_USGS_8_1 | ecosystem: Environmental > Aquatic > Marine > Sediment | place: USA...
AGGGCAGTGCTGTTTTGGTAGATTGTGATGTTTTGGTAGGTGACATTTTGGAAACCCCATAATTCAGATACTTGGGCTTCAAGGTTTGAAATTTCATTGTTTAAACTGTTAATTTCTCGGAAAGTTATGTAACAGGTTACTATTCCACCAACGATTAATCCAGCTACAAATATTAGTATGAGAAAGGCTGAGGAGAATTTGATATAGCGTTCATCGAATTCACTCATGTTTTTCACCTTTCAGACGGAAATCAAGCACTTACCTAAATAAAAGTTCCGCAAGCCCTTAATGTAGGCATTATTCCTCGAATAGTTTTGTGGATGCCAATAACGCGAGAAAGGGTGTTGTTGTTATCGCAACGATTAAAGGATAGTAAGGTGAAGAATTGTAGAGAACTCCGCCGATGTAGGGAGCTATGAACGAGCTGAACATGCTCACTGTTTGTGGGATAGAAATCCAACGAGCCTTAATAGATTCTGGAGCTAGGGGACCGACAATAGCGCCCATTAGAGACCAAGTTACGTAGGAGCCTCCGGTCATGAGAAATGTTATTATTAGAATTGGGAAATTGCCAGATACTGTAAGAAGCACCAGTGAAAAACCGCACAGAACTAAAGAGACAGCAAGCGCATACGCTTTTCTCCATTTGTCTCCAAGTCTGCCCAAGAGAATTCCTAACACTGCTGAGCCGAAGAAAGAAACCGAGCCCAAGACGCCTATTTCAAAATTGCCATAGCCGTACACATCAGCGAGAAACTGGGGAACAAAGGGGCGAAATAGCATTAAAATAAACATCGTTGAGGCGAAGAAAACTGATAAAATGAACAGTTTTCTTGTTCTTAAAAGTTTGAAAGAGGAATAGCGTTCCTCTGAAGGATGTCGTGCATGGTCTTTTGCACGTTGGCTGCTGATAAAAGTAAGGATGAAACCGGCTAGAGCGTAGAAGGCAAAGGCTGAGTAGAAAACGGTTTGCATGCCTATCGTTCCAGCTAGATAGCCGCCTAGGGCGGGAGAGAAAATGTAACCGAAGGACCAAGCAGCTGAAAGCGCTGTAAAGGTTAGAGTTAACTTGCTTCTATCGGCAGAAGTTGTGATGTAGGCTGTGCTTGTTGGTCCACCAAGCCAAAAACCCCATAGAATCATTCCCGGGAGCATCTGAAGCCAGTTTTCAGCGAAAGAGAAAATAATTGGGGCGGGCAACCATGCAATCCATCCAACAATCATAATCTTTTTACGGTCATACCTATCTGCGAACATCCCAGCTACAAGCAGAGTGAAAGCTGCAACTAAGCTCATTACAGCATATAGTATTCCAATCTCTTCAGGACTGGCCTTAAGAGTTTGATCCATGTAGTAGGGTAGCAGATAAGCGTAAAGGCCGTCCCCAAAAGAGCCTGCAAGGTTTGAGGCAAAAATAAGTTTTAAGTCTTTGTTCAACACTTCGAAGGGGAAGCCAAGCCTCAGGATTTTGCGATGTCCGGTTAAAGTCAACCTAAAGCCTCTTGCGATTACTTACTAAACTCATCGAAATAGTGTACCAGCGCATATAAAAACTGCCGAAATCCTTCATCATGATTGAACGCCAATTACAAGAGATATAAAGAGTTTGCCACGTTTCTTAGGATAGAGTCCAAATGTTTTGTTGGTAATTCTTTTATGCTTCCCAAGCAGTCTAGTTTTTAGGTGCTCTTAATGTTGTTTGACAAGCGAAAGCTGGAGGAGATTCGACAAAAGAAAGAAGAATGGGAAAAGGAAATCGTGCCGAAGAGCCTTGAAAGGCTTCCGGAGAGGGGCGATTTCTTCACAACGTCTGATATTCCAGTTGGTCGGGTTTATACTCCGTTTGATATTGCAGCTTTGCACTATTTGCGAGACCTGGGTTTCCCTGGTGAATATCCACTAACCCGTGGCGTTTATCCAACCATGTATCGAGCGAGATTTTGGACTATGAGGCAGTATGCAGGCTTCGGCACCGCAGAACAGACAAACCAACGCTTCAAGTACCTATTAGAGCAAGGCCAGAAGGGCCTAAGCGTGGCCTTCGACTTCCCAACCCAGGTTGGCTATGACTGCAGCCATCCAATGGCACATGGCGAAGTTGGCAAGGCGGGAGTAAGCGTAAGCACCTTAGGTGACATGGAAATAATCTTTGACGGAATCCCCCTAGACAAGATCACAACTTCCATGACCATTAATGCACCTGCAACCGTTTTGCTTGCCATGTATATTGCAGTCGGACAAAAACAGGGCCTTGAGCAGTCCCAGCTTGGTGGAACAATTCAGAATGATGTTTTGAAGGAGTATGTTGCAAGAGGCATGTACATCTTCCCGCCGAAACCCTCAATGAGGATGGTTACCGACATATTCGAGTATTGTTCTCAGCATATGCCCAGATGGAATACCATAAGCATAAGCGGCTACCACATCCGCGAGGCTGGTGCCACTGCAGTGCAAGAAATTGCCTTTACGTTTGCGAACGCGATTGCCTACGTGCACGCAGCCATCAAGCGAGGCTTAGATTTAGAAAAATTCGCAGGCAGACTATCCTTCTTCTTCGCATCCCGCAATAACTTCTTGGAGGAAATGGCTAAGTTCAGGGCTGCAAGGAGACTATGGGCTAAAATCATGCGGGAACGCTTTGGAGCCAAGAATCCTGCCTCATGGAGGCTCCGCTTCCACACCCAAACCTCGGGTGTTTCGCTAGCTGCCCAGCAACCCTACAACAACATTATCAGAGTAACCCTTCAGGCGTTGGCAGCTGTTTTAGGCGGGACTCAGTCGTTACATACGAACTCGTTTGACGAAGCATATGCCTTACCAAGTGAGCAGGCGGTGATGATTGCTCTCAGAACTCAACAGATAATTGCGTATGAAAGCGGGGTGGCTGACACTGTCGACCCACTAGCGGGCTCATATTACGTGGAGTACTTGACAAACCGGATTGAAGAGACAGCAGCAAAATACATCGAACAAATCGACACCATGGGAGGAGCCGTTGCCGCTATCGAAAAAGGTTTTATGCAACGCGAGATTGTGGAAAGTGCCTACCGCTTCCAAAAAGAGGTGGAAGCCAAAAAAAAGATTATTGTAGGCGTGAACGAATTCCTAACCGAAGAGAAGGTTCCGATAAAAATCCTGCGGATAGACCCGGAAATCGAGAAAAAGCTTGTTGAACGTCTAAAACAGATGAAACGGCAAAGAAATCAGGCTAAAGTGGAGGACGCCCTAAACAAGCTGCGTAAAGCCGCTGGGCACGAAGACGTAAATCTCATGCCTTTCATGCTTCAAGCCGTAAAAGAGTGTGCAACCCTCGGTGAGATATGCAACACTTTACGCGAGGTGTTTGGCGAGTATAGGCCACCTTCCATCTTCTAACCAACCACGAAGAGGGGTTCGCCCTTGCTCACTGAAGACCCCTCGAGGACGTATACCTCTTGAACAGTTCCAGCATTGGGTGCTGTGATTTCATTCTCCATCTTCATAGCCTCAAGAAGACACAGAATCTGGCCTGCCTTCACTTTGTCTCCCTTTTTGACCATGATTAAGAGAATTTTTCCCGTCATGGGTGCGGTTACGGCGCCTTCCACGTGCTGTTTTGACGCCATAGTTCTCCTTATGGGCGTTACACGGGTTGGTTCAAAAATCGCCAATGCCGGTCTTTTCGTGGCGGTTTTCACTTCAGCATTGAATGTTGCCTCTTCAACATTGACGCGGAAGAGCTTTTCCAATGTGATTTTGGGCAATTCTACTTTGTATGCTTTACTGTCTATTTTTATGGAGAGTTCCTTCTCCAAGTCGAGGTAGTCAGCTGGTAACTCTGTGCTGAAGGTTTTATCATCTATTTTAACAGTAAAGGAGCTTTCCCCAGTTCTTGTCAGTTCGATTTTTAGGGGTTTGCCATCAATGAAGATTTCGTAAATGGGCAATTTTATGCACCATGTTCAGCTAGGTTTTGTCGGCCAGCTAACACCCAAGATGAGATTGTTCCTTTTGCTCTAACTGGTATTAGCGCCTTCACCCCACGTAAACTCCTCAGGTAGATGGCAACCGCAACCGAGACAGCGGCAACCTCCTCGAGTTCTCTAATCCTCTCGGGCGGAATTCCAGTTTTGACTTCTTCCCGTTTGGCTTTTCTCTTTTTGAAGAATTCTAGGGCTGCTTTCGGAAACAGCGCGTAGGTTACCTCGTCCTCCTCGCTCTGAATGTATGGTTTTACGTCGTCTGGTATCTTGTCGAGGATAGGCTCCAAAAGGTCGGCTGGCCGGCATGTCATAAGTTTTTCGTTGCCGATAATCTTCTTTTTGATTTTCTCATTGATGGGGGCTGGAGGCTTTCCGTACAGGCCTTTCACATAGTCCTTTACCTCCTTTGGGACAATGCTGTAACGATTGCTAGAAAGAACATTAAATACGGCTTGTATGCCGACAAGCTGGCTTGTGGGGGTCACTAGCGGAGGATATCCCAGCTCTTTTCTAACTTTCGGAACTTCTTCTAGGACTTCTTTTAGCCTTTCAAGGGCATTCTGTTCTTTCAATTGTTCGAGAAGATTGGAGAACATTCCGCCGGGAATTTGGTGAATTATGATGGATGGGTCAACCCGTTCAGACTGTGGGTTAATCAGCTTCAATGGGTCGTAATACTTCTCTCTCAACTCCCTGAAGTACTCTGCAATCTCGCTGAGGAGGCTCATGTCAAATCCTGGGTCGTAGCGTGTTCCCTTCAAAGCAGCAACAAGAGACTCAACTGGTGGCTGAGAGGTTCCCCAAGCTAATGGTGAGAACGCCGTGTCGATCATATCGACGCCAGCGTCGCATGCGCGGAGATAGGTCACCATGGCCATTCCGCTCGTGCTGTGACAGTGTAAATGTACTGGAAGTCCAACCTCTTTTTTGAGAGCGGTCACAAGTTCGTGGGCAACTTGTGGAGCCAGCATTCCAGCCATGTCCTTGATGCAGATGGAATCGCAATCTAACTTGGCTAGTTTTTTGGCAATCTCCACGTAGTGCTCGATGGTGTGGACTGGACTGATTGTGTAGCAGATTGTTCCTTGGGCATGCGCTCCCGCTTTTTTGACGGTTTTTATGGCTACTTCCATGTTTCTTACGTCGTTTAAGGCGTCGAAAATTCGAAATATGTCGATTCCGTTTTCGACTGCCTTCCCCACGAATTTTATTACAACGTCGTCGGGATAGTTTCGGTATCCAACCACGTTTTGTCCACGCAGCAACATTTGAAGCTGCGTTCGCTTTATGTGAAGTTTCAGTTGGCGGATTCGCTCCCAAGGGTCCTCGGCTAAATACCGTATACAAACGTCAAAAGTGGCACCTCCCCAAACTTCAAATGAGAAGAAGCCTACCTGGTCCATTTTCGCAGCGATTGGAATCATGGATTCAGTGCGCATTCTAGTCGCCATTAAGGATTGGTGTGCGTCACGAAATGTGGTGTCGGTGATTTTCAAGGGTTTCGCAGCCAAGCCTTTGCACTCTCTTTTTAGGAGGGGGTGGATGTGAAACTAGGGTAAAACGCCTATTTATAATGGTATGTTTGCGTGTTTTTTGGGTGGCCTTGCCTCTCGCTTGGTGGCTAACATTTCGAGTGCGCTAATTAGCTTGGGTCTGGTTTCTGCTGGTTCGATCACTTCGTCTATGTAGCCCTTCTGTGCCGCTACGTAGGGGTTTGCAAACTTTCGACGGTACTCGCTCACCAGCTCCATTCGCTTTTGCTCTGAGTCCATGGCTTCAGTGATTTCCTTCCTGAAGATTATGTTAATTGCTCCATGGGGTCCCATCACAGCTATTTCGGCTGTAGGCCACGCATAGTTGATGTCTCCGCCAGAGTGTTTGCTTCCCATGACATCGTAGGCTCCGCCATACGCCTTCCGAACGATTAATGTGATTTTTGGCACTGTTGCCTCACAATATGCGTATAATAGCTTGGAGCCGTGTCGGATGATTCCGCCGTGTTCTTGCTCGATTCCAGGCAGGAAACCTGGCACGTCAACGAAGGTTATGACGGGTATGTTGAAGGCGTCGCAGTACCTCACGAATCTCCCTCCCTTCACTGAGGAGTTGATGTCTAAGGCTCCAGCATAGAAAGAGGGTTGATTGGCCACAATTCCTACTGTTCGACCGTTTAGGCGGGCGAATCCAATCACTATGTTAGGCGCCCAAAGCGGCTGGACCTCAAGGAACTCGCCGTTATCCACTACGCGGTAGATAATTTCTTTAACGTCGTATGGCTTGTCCGGGTCGTCTGGGATTATGCCTGCTAAGCCTTCATCAGTTCGGTTTGGGTCGTCACCCGTCTCCACGATTGGAGGGTCTTCTAAGTAGTTGGATGGGAGATAACTTAGCAACTGCTTGATGATCTGAATGCAGTGTTCCTCTTCTTTTGCGATGAAATGTGTGACGCCGCTGATTTGGCTGTGAACTAGGGCTCCGCCGAGCTCCTCGAAGGTGACTTCTTGACCTATTACAGTCTTGATCACCTGTGGTCCTGTGATGAACATGTGGCTTGTCTTGTCCACCATGATTATGAAGTCGGTGAGGGCAGGTGAATAGACTGCTCCACCGGCGCATGGTCCCATAATCGCAGAGATCTGTGGTATTACACCTGAGGATATCACGTTTCGGAAGAATATGTCCCCGTATCCAGCAAGGCTTGCTACGCCTTCTTGGATTCTGGCTCCGCCGGAGTCGTTTAAGCCAATGACTGGTGCTCCCGCTTTCAGGGCTAGATCCATGAGTTTGCACACTTTCTTCGCAAACATTTCGCCGAGGGAGCCGCCAAAAACCGTGAAGTCCTGTGAAAAAACATAGACGAGTCTTCCGTCGATTGTGCCGTAACCAGTTACGACGCCGTCTCCAGGGATTTTTTGTTCAGCCATGCCGAATTCTGTGCAATGGTGAACCACGAACTGGTCGAGTTCCATAAAGCTCCCAGGATCTAGCAAGAGTTCAATTCTTTCTCTGGCTGTGAGCTTGCCTTTCTTGTGTTGTGCCTCGATTCTTTTCTTCCCCCCACCCAGCTTGGCTTTTTCTCTTAGCTCCCTTAACCGCTTAATTTTCTCCTCAACCGTTGGCTCTTTTATCGCAGTCATTTTTTTCTCACGTTTCTGAGTATATTGTTTCACCAGTATTTAGGGGATATGGAAAACTTGTGAGACTACAACTTTGATTTGAAAGGTTTAGCATGGTTATTTTCTATTATGCTCGCAAAGAAACATCTCCAGCAAAAACATGCCTTATAGTCCCATCTTCAAGCCTAAGAACCAACGCTCCATCATGGTCAACATCCAACGCCAAACCACCTAGTTTTTCGGTTAGACTTGTAACTTCCACCTGATGACCGAGAAAACCAGCATAGTTTTTCCATTTCTCTAAAACAGGCTTAAACCCTTCCTTTTTGAAAAGTTCATAGAGATTTTCGAGCCTTTCAAGCAAAACCCTAAATAACTTTTCTCGCTGAACCTTTCGCCCAAGCTCGTTTTCAAGCGAAGTTGCAACTTTTTTCAGCTGTTCTGGGAAAACTTTTCCCACATCAAAGTTCGCGTTAACCCCGACGCCTACCACAACAAAATTGACGTTTTCGCCTGTCGTGTTCATTTCGGTGAGTATACCGCAGATTTTCCGTCCGTTCACCAGCAAATCGTTGGGCCACTTAGTCTCACCTTTTAATCCAAACATTTCACGTAAAACCTTAGCCACTGCCAGTCCAGCCACAAACGTGAGTTTAACGGCTTCTATCGGATGGAGCTTAGGCCTAAGAATCAGGGAAAACCACAATCCACCACTTGGGGAAACCCATTCTCTGCCAAGTCTTCCCCGACCATTCGTTTGAGTTTCCGCGATCACAACCGTTCCTTCGTATGCCCCGTACATGGCTAGTTCTTTAGCCCAATCGTTTGTTGAATCAACTATCTGCGAAAAGAGAATGCTTCTCCCTAAACATTTTGTACGCAATCCATCTTGGAGCCTGCTCACCCTTATCTTCGCTGACACGTTAGTCCGCCATTATCGTCTTTCACAAAGCTCGAGAAGAACGTTTCTTGCGCTTTTTGGATGGATGAAGGCTATTTTTGCCCCACCGACACCCATTCTTGGTTTTTCATCCACAAGCTTTAAGCCTTTCTTTTTAAGCTCTTCGAGAACAGCCTCTATGTTTCTAACTTTTAATGCGATGTGGTGGACGCCCTCCCCACGCTTCGCAATAAATTTGGCGACGGAGCTTTCGCTTTCGGTTGGCTCCAAAAGCTCTATTCTGGTTTTTCCGCCGGTTGAGAAAAACGCCACCCTAACTTTCTGTTCTTCTATCACATGCTTGCCCTCAAGCCTTAAGCCTATAACATCACGGTAAAGATTGATTGCTTCTTCTAATTTGTTCACAGCAATTCCTATATGGTCTATTCCAATAACCAATTCACACTTCAACCCCGCAAGAACGTTAAATTGGCTTGTCAAGAACGTTAATAAAAAGTTTCTGGAATTTTACAGTCTTCCTATGGCTTTTTTCACTTCTTCTATTGCTGTTTTATCTTCTATTGTTGAGTAGTCTCCCAGAGGCTTGTTCGTAATTATTGTCCTAATGAGTCTACGCATTATCTTGCCGCTTCTCGTCTTAGGCAACTTGCTCACAAAGAATATGTCCTTGACGATTGCTATTGGACCCAAAGTTTTCCTAGCCAAGTCTCTCAAAGTCTGCCTTAAGGAATCGTTTGGCTCATATCCGCCTTTTAAAACAACGAACGCGCAGGCAACTTCACCTCTTAATGGGTCTGGGCGTCCAACAACTGCAGCTTCAGCAACGCTAGGATTTTGAAGTAGGACGCTTTCGATTTCAATTGTGCCGATCCTGTGTGCTGAAATCTTGATGACCTCGTCAACTCGTCCCAAGAACCAAATGTAGTCATCTTCATCTTTCATTGCCGCGTCGCCCGTGTAGTAAACGCCTGAGATTCTGTTCCAGTAATCTTGCACATAGCGTTCATGATCCCGCCAAAGGGTGGGCGTCAAACCCGGAAACGGCCGCTTGCAAACAAATGTTCCTTCGACGCCGACTGGAACCGGTTTTCCTTCTTCGTCTACTATCTCTGCATCGATTCCCGGAAGCGGAATTGTGGCGGAGCCAGGCTTTATTGGGAGTAACGCTATGCCATAAGGATTGCCAACCATTGGCCCGCTACTTTCGGTCTGCCACATGTGGTCAATAACAGGTATTCTGTCTTCCAAAACCCTCTTTTGGAGCCATTCCCAAGCTGGCGGATTCAAAACTTCTCCTGCACACGCCACAAGCTTAACAGAGCCTAAATCATGTTTTTTAGGCCATTCATCGCCGTATTTCATTAAGGCTCTGACGCCTGTTGGTGAAACCCAGAACTTCGTTACATGGTTTTTCTCGATTATATGCCACCAAATTTCTGGTGATGGATGGTCAGGGGTTCCCTCATACATTATCGTTGAGCAGCCAAAAAGTAGAGGCCCATAAATAACGTAGCTGTGGCCTACTATCCAGCCGATGTCTGAAGTGGACCACCAGACATCTGTCTCATGTAGGTCGTAAACCCATTTGCCCATGGCGTAGATGTAAACCTGATAGCTTCCATGGGGCTGAACCGTGCCTTTAGGCTTGGCCATTGTTCCAGAAGTGTAGAGGATAAATGCTGGTTCGTCTGCCCGCATCTTTTCAACTTCAACGTTTATTCCATCACCCTTTTCGATGGCTTTCTCCCACATTATGTCTCTTCCAAGAGTCATCGACGGGTCTTTCTCGCCCCGTTTCAAAACAACGACATTTTTCACGCTTTCTCCACTTATTTTGAGGGCTTCATCCACAATTTCTTTGAGGTTAACCGTTTTACCGCGTCTATAACCAACATCCGCTGTAACAACAACCTTTGATTCTGCGTCTGCTATTCTATCTGCTAAAGCGCCGTAGCCGAATCCTCCGAAGACGACTGAGTGGATTGCCCCAATTCGTGTGGTGGCTAGCATTGCAATAGCAGCTTCTGGAACCATCGGCATGTAAATTGTTACCCTGTCGCCTTTATTGACGCCCAAGGCTTTCAAGGCAGCAGCAAACCGTTTAACTTTGTATAGAAGCTCGTTATAAGTTAAGACACGGGTTGGTAAACCTTCACCATTCTCCCATATTATGGCGGCGTGGTTGCCTCTTCCCATTTTGACATTGTGTTCTAAACAGTTGTAGGATAGGTTTGTTACTCCACCTTTGAACCATGTGAAGTTTGGATAATTCCATTCGAAGACCTTGTCCCAACATTTGAACCAATGTAGTTCCTCGGCAACCTCGCTCCAGAATTCCTCGGGGTTTTCTAAAGCACTTTTAAGCATCCATTTCAATTGTGGCGGATACTCAATTTTGGATGTTTTTGGTACTATTTCTCTAGGGGCTGACACATCTAACACCTTGCAGATTTCCTCTCTATTTTTCAACGTTTGCCAATTTATCAAATTGCCCTAAACGTTAACCGAGATCAGTATCATTGAATCTTTTTCTTCATAAGCCTTTTGCCCTTTTCTAGACACGAATAGACATTTTCAATCGATGAAGCAATTGACTTTAACCAAAATAAATATTCTCATGGTTGAAAACGTTCGAAAAACTTTAAACGTTAGGTTATAAATCTGGGTAATTCTCTCTGAATAGCAATCAGTAGGCGAGTTAGAATGGAGACATTAACCCATGACGTAGTTATCGTTGGAGCTGGCATAGCTGGTCTGAGGGCTGCCATAGCTGCCGCCGAGGTTAGCAATAAAATCGGTGTGGCCGTTGTTTCGAAGCTTTATCCGGTACGTTCGCATTCTGTCTGCGCCCAAGGCGGAACAGCAGCTGCTTTAAGAGGCGGTGACTCATACGACCTGCACGCTTGGGACACAGTTAAAGGCTCGGATTTCCTTGCAGATCAAGATGTGGTGGAGTTCTTTGTCAGCCAAGCACCTAAGGAAATCATTACGTTAGACCATTGGGGATGCCCATGGAGTAGAACCGATGATGGAAAAATAAATCAACGCCCTTTTGGCGGGCACAGTTTTCCAAGAGCGTGCTTCGCAGCCGACATGACAGGCTTCCATGAAATGCACGCATTATACGGAAAGGCCACAGCATACAATAACATAACATTCTACGATGAATGGTTCGTTACTTCCCTTGTTATTGAAGACAATGTTGCAATAGGCTTGACAGCCATAGAATTAAAGACAGGTGAAATGCATGCGTTCCGCACAAAGGCCATGATAATGGCAACTGGTGGTTACGCCCGTATATACGAGTTTACAACATTTTCACATACATCTACCGGTGATGGGATGGCTATAGCTTATCAAGCTGGCGTACCTCTGAAAGATATGGAGTTCATCCAATTTCATCCCACAGGCCTTGTTCCGTCCGGAATACTGATAACAGGGGGAGCTCGTGGTGAAGGGGGATACTTGATCAATGTTGAAGGTGAGCGTTTTATGAAATGCTACGCGCCTGAAAAGATGGAGTTAGCTCCCCGTGACATAGTTTCTAGAGCAGAGACAACAGAAATCCAGGAGGGACGCGGGTTAGAAGATCCTTACGGACCTTACATCGCCTTAGACCTCAGACATTTAGGCGAGGAGAAGATAAACGAGAGGCTGCCTCTTATACGCGATGTTTCAATAAAACTCGGCGGAGTAGACCCTGTCAAGGAGCCCATACCCATTAGGCCAGCAGCCCACTACTCTATGGGAGGGATTCACGCTAACATCAAGACTGAAACACCAGTCTCAGGGCTTTACGCCGCTGGCGAATGCTCTTGTTTAAACGTACATGGAGCAAACCGGCTTGGCACAAACTCCACATCGGATTGTCTAGTTTTTGGGGCAGTTGCTGGCGAAGAAGCTGCAAAAAATGCCTTATCCAGCAGTTTCCATGAGCTTCCACATGAGAAAATCTTGGGAGAAGAAAGAAGGGTCTTTGACGGAATCTTGGGCAGCGAGGGCGACGAAAGGGTTCCCGTCATTAGAGATGAGATGAGACGGATTATGAGCGAGAAGGTTTGGGTGTTCAGAAGAGGCGATGAACTCAACAGTGCTTTGAAAGAAGTAAGGAAGCTCAAAGATCGATTCAAGAATGTAAGAGTTGAAGACAAGAGTAAGACATTTAATACTGGGCTTGTCGCAGCCCTGCAACTCGACTTCACTCTGGACCTAGCTGAAGTTACCATAGCCAGTGCACTTGCCAGAACAGAGTTTAGGGGTGCTCATTCTAGGCTTGACTATCCGAAGCGTGACGACGAGAACTGGTTAAAACATACTCTGGCATACTACACAAGAGATGGACCTAGGCTTGAATATATTCCAGTTACGATAACCAAGTGGCCTCCAACCGCAAGAGCCTATTAGGAGGTGGTTTGCGTGAGTTCTGAAGTGGAGAAAATTGTTGAATTTAAGATACACCGCTTTAACCCTCAACACAAAAAGCATTACATATCCACATACAAGGTGCCTGTTCGCAAGGGGATGACTCTACTTGAAGCTCTAATGTACATCAAAGACAATTTTGATGAAACGCTTGCGTTTAGGCACTCATGCAGAATGGGGCAGTGTGGAAGCTGCGGAATCATGGTTAGCGGCAAACCCATGTTAGCATGCTACACGCAAGTACTTCATCTAAACTCTGACTCCTTAATTATCGAGCCGCTTCAAAACATGCCCATCATTAAAGACTTAGTTGTTGATGTCCAACCGTTCTTCGATACATACAATAGTATAAAAACGGTTTTGATAAAACCCGAAGATGAGCTTAGGAAAGCTGATGAATTCATTCAGGTACCTACAGAACTCAAAAGGTACTGGGACTTGACATTATGCACAAAATGCTCCATCTGCTATTCTGCATGCCCAGCCGCGATAGATGCAAGATTCCTGGGACCTTCCACTTATGCCACCAATTACAGGTTTATCTCAGATTCAAGAGATGACGGCTTAGATGAACGATTAAAGGTCATGGCTGACAACGTGTGGTTGTGCACTTCCTGTAACTCTTGTACGTTGTTCTGTCCGAAAGACGTTGATTCCTCATCCTCAATAGTTGATGAACGCAGTCTTATAGTAGAAACGGGCGTCATTTCGAGAAACATCATGGACGTGCTTACAAGCACCTTTAAGTATCACAATCCAATGGGGATGCATCAAAGCAAGAGAATGGAATGGGCCAAAGATTTAAAAATTAGAACGTTTCCAACCGTCACGAAGGCTGACATCTTATACTTTGTATGTTGCCAAACAGCCTACGATCCTAGAAACCAAGAAATCGCCAGATCCATGGCCTCACTATTCAATGATCTAAGAGTTGACTTCGCAACATTGGGCACCGAAGAATGGTGTTGTGGAGACCACCAACTGAGGCTTGGCGAAAAAGGATTGTTCGAAACCCTTGCTGAACATAACATATCCATGTTTGAAAAGTTTGATGCAGAGAGAATCGTAACTTTGTCACCACATTGCTATAATACCTTCAAGAACGATAAGCCCTACAGCGATGCTGGGCTTCACGTTCAGCATTATACACAGTTTGTCGCTGAGGCCATCGAGCACGGTAAACTTAAACTTTCCAAAGCTGTTGATAAGAGGGTTGCTTACCACGATCCTTGCTTCCTAGGCAAGCGCAATGAAGTATTTGATGCTCCCAGACAGATTTTGGAATCGATAAGCGGTTTGAGGCTTGTTGAGATGAAGAGAACACGGGAGAATAGCTTTTGCTGCGGTGGAGGAGCAGGGAGAGTTTGGACAGAGGAGGCAACGCCTGAAAAAAGACCTTGCGTAAATCGGGTTAAAGAAGCACTGCAACTCGGTGTTGAGGTTATAGCAACAGCCTGTCCGTTCTGCGTGACAACCTTAGAGGACGCCGTGAAAGTGTTGGATGCAGAAGACAAAATTGTTGTAAGAGACATTCTGGAACTCTTAAAAGAAGCGATGTAGATCTCCTACAAATCGTTTATTCTCTCTCCTCTTTTAATCAAGAGCATATGCAACAAACAGAGCAGGTTCATTACAATGAAAGAGTTTTTACCCTGATTAGTGTAGTCCTCATGAGTTATGCAAGCTAGCTAGTGAACCCTTTTGCCTCAAATTTTTCGCGTACGTTTGAAGCTATTTTCTTCTGTCAACTATATCAAGGGCTTCCGGTCCCGTGCCTATGAGCACAACGGGAATGCCCACTTGTTTTTCAATTTCCTTTATGAATTGTTTCGCTTCTTCCGGTAGCTCATCGTAATTTCTAGCGCCTTTGCATTGTGGATATAAAATGTCAAGTTTTGTAACAGCGGCTTGTGTTGCGCCATTAATCATTACGGTTTTTTTCGCTAGTTCAAAGTTGAAGGGGGCGGAACGTCTTTCGCGGCCTGTTCCCGCAGCTATTTCAAACCATCCACGTTTCAGCGCCCCTTCTTTTGTTAACTCTCCCGGCAATGGACCTTCGCCCACTCTCGTCATGAAAGCCTTAAACACCACTAGTACATTGTCAATTTTTGTTGGACCTACACCCGCTTCTGAGCATATTGCAGAGGCGCTTGTGTCTCTTCCAGTCACGTACGGGTATGTTCCGTGGAAAAGTGAAAGCATAAAGCCTTGTGTGCCTTCTAACAGAGCTTTTTTGCCGTTGTCTATTGCGTTGTTAACTTCTCCTGCCACGTCTGTTAAGTATGGCTGCAGTTCGGGAATATTCTTCGCGAGCTTTGCTGTTCTGCCTACACGCTCTTCAATCGCCGGGCCTACACCTCGTCCGGTTGTGCCTATACCCTTTAGGTGTGCCCTTGTTTTGTCCTGGGTTGAATGCTTCTCTTCAATTATTGACGCTTGATGGTCTATGCCTATTCGGTTTTTCACGTTTGTTGCTTCAGCTTCTTTAAGAAATTGTGCGATGTGAACGTTTGCGCCGGCGCCAATTAGCAAGCGGCATTTTTCATGTACAAAGGCTGCTGGAACCATGTGCAATGCATAACGTCTACCTTGATACCATACAGTATGCGCAGCGTTAACTGAGCCTGTTCTCACGCAAACATCTAGTTGGTCGTTTAGGGCTAAGTATGATATTATTTTTCCTTTGCCCTCGTCTCCCCAAAAGCCGCCAGTAACAACTGTGCAGGGCATTTTTTCACCGAGAAGAGAATTTGCTGAGGGTTACTTAAGATTGTTTGCCAGATTTATGTAGAAAGCGTGCTCATGGCCGGATAAGCAGGTTACGCGTTTTTTCCACAAGAGACAATGAGGGAAATTCTGCCTCCTCTATAACGCTTAGTTTTCCATTTTTTCCAATTCTTAACTGTTGTTCGCCCCTAAATGCATATGCGTGTGCGTTCTCGATCTGGATGATATCGCCTTCCGAAACGGAGCTTATCTGTTCGTTCCATAAACACAGCTTAATGGTTCCAGTTTCGTCTGCTATCAGAACGTTAGTTACCGTTGCGTAGTTGCCGAATCTTGTGAAAACGAGCTTGGGTTTTGGGATTTCCAAGACCTTGACTTTCAAGTTGATTTGCTTCATTCCGGTTTCTAGGTCTCCGATGTGGAGGGGATTAGGCTTTCTTTCAGCTTTCTTAATCAAGTATCTCCGGAGCAAGTCGGTTTTTCTGAAGTTTCTAATTGGATTGGTTTTTTCCAGAAGAAAATTTTTGGGTATGGGGAATTGTGCAATGACTTTTGAGTCTTTTGTTAAAAGGAAGACAGCTGTGTCATGGGTTTTCTTGCGGCATGTGATTGAAAGTTTTCCGCATGCAGATTTTTGGTTTTTCCAAGCTGAGATTAATGCATAAAAAAACTTCTCTGAGTCAACCTCGTATTTTATTGAAAGAAAAGCGAGGTACTCGCCGACTGACACTTTGTTTCGCATTTTTCCTACTCTTTTTTAAGCGTTATTTCCATCGTTGAAACCATTCTCGCTCTGTTTTCCCCTTCTCTCGCTGGCATTTCCTCTGTTCCAATAGAGATCTTGCTTACCTTCAAGTCTTTCATGAAGCGCCTTCTAGTTATTTCGGCTGCGTCAACCGCTGTTGTTATTGCTTGTCCACGTGCCTTCAAGGTTATTTCCTTAGCATTGGTTGTCGATAGACTTGTGATGACTGCCAGCACGTAACTCATTGCAGGTTTTCTTCCGATGAAAACAATTCCCGAATTTTTAGCCATTTTACATCACTCCTTCTTTTTTAAATGTTGTGCGTAGCTTTGTCATGTCTGTTCGCTCTTTAAGAGCAGAACACTACCGCGTTATAGTGTGTGTTCTTCCTTATAAATGCAATGAAATATCGTACTGCGTTAGTCTAAAGACGTTAAACTTTGTTGTTTTTACCTTTATTGTCCATCCTCCGTAAGATTTCAATTACCTTTTGCCGTTTCAGTTCGATGCTTGAAACCGTGTTATCTGGTGATTAAGTCGTGAAATTTGATAACTAACTAATCTCTTGTCAACTAGTCAAAATCAGGTCTAAGTTCAATAGTTCTGCCCAAGTTATGTTTTTTAACGGTATTTTAAACGTATTTCTTCTTCTGTATGGGACACATTTAACGAAAGCCTTCCCTCCAAACTCGTCTTTTTGGATTTCAGCTAAGAGAACGTTCACTATTACTGAGCCATCTTTTAGGTGGAGGTTTACGTTTTTTCCGAGAAGAGACTTTGCCATGTTTATGCTAAATTTACCAAATCTTTCCATGATTTACCACTCCAAATCCTTTTTGGCTATTTTGTTCCAGCAACGCCTACAGATTGGTCGTTTCTTTCCGTTGTAAAAGATGTAAACTTCAACATTCGTGTTCCTACAATCCTTTTTCCACGGATTTCTACAACGCTCCATCAACGCGCACCTCCAGTAGCAAACCACTGACAAAATGCTCCCATTTTGCTTTTAAAGCTCTCTGTGAAACGACACTTTTGCACTTTACAGAGAGATAAGTTAAAGTGGAAGCATAGGCAAACGCTAACTTTCACATTTGTGGCTGAGGTTGCGGTTTCTTCAACGGCTTCATTCCAAATTCTTCTAAAGCCAACTTCTCGAGGCTCTCACGTTCTGCTTTTTTAAAACATATGTAAATGCCATCATATTTTCTGCCAACCTAAGCCCTCGTTAACGCGCCTTTCTGAACAACCTTGTTAAGCAAGGAACTGGCTATAACGATGCTTGAAACCGTAAATTCTTCTCCGTCCAAAATTATCTGGCATCTTTCCCTCAAAACGACCTCCAAACCGCTCTCAACTCCCATTATCTCAAGAAAATTGCCCCGTCCTCTACGAATAACCTTTCCCAAACCCGTTTTCTCAACGTCTAGGTGGCTAACCCTCGCCCTGGCATAACCCTTCAAATGAATATAGACTTCAGCATCAATCTTCGTTTCGCTAGGCATCAGAGTAATGTGCGCGTCAAACCTAAGCTTTCCCGGAATATTCTTTCCCATTTGGCAACCTGCTTAAATGCGGATTATCTCGGGCATTATCTTCTCCTTCGTTATCCTCAGCAAAGCCACCGTTGGCTTAGTTATGAAAGGAGGCAAAGGGTTCGTTGGGCTTCCAGGATTTATGTACAGGTTTTTTCCTTCCCATTTTATACTTGGATTATGCGTATGCCCATAGACAAGCACATCAAAGCCCTTTTGCTTAGCGATTTCCCGCATCTTTCTCATCCCAAATAATGCTCCAGGGTTGTGCATAACTCCTATCTTCCAATCAGAAACCTTAACAGAGTTCAGTCTCGACAGTTCCCCACGGATTTCAGGTCCATCCATGTTTCCACAAACAGCCAAAACAGGTGCAAGCTGCTCCAACTCGTCAATAACAGATAAATCCACCAAGTCTCCAGCATGAACTATGACGTCCACTTTTTCGAAAACCTCAAGAACCATTCGCGGAATCTCCCTAGCCCTAACAGGTATATGCGTATCCGATATCAAGCCAACAATCTTCATCAAACCAAGCTCACGGAGCCTAAGAAGGACCTGTGATTCTTGGCTAACCATTCAAACGTCCTCTTCAACACTTTGAGAGCTTCTTTCTAAATAAAGAATCTTGCCGCAAATAAACATTTTAAGTGCAGACTTGCCAAAACTCTATGGAAGCTTCAAATAGAAGTATTTCTCCCTCATCTCCCTCGCTATTATTCCAACCCCACACCATCTCCTAAGAGTTTCAAAAACGACTGCTTTATCCGGGTTCCCAAGGTTAACCTCTGGTTTCTCTCCGTCTCTTTCCTCTAAAACTTTAGAAATAAAAGTTCCAACTTCCTTAGCCACTTCTTGTGAGGAAAAGGCTCCCTTAAGACCACGCCGTTCGACTGTGACGCTGAAGGACTCGCCCTTCCGGATTTTCTCGAGGAGAGGTTTCACAGCTTCACAAATTTGCTCAACAATCCTTCTAGGGGAGAAGATGAAGGATTTTTCGATGGGAACAACTCTAGATAAAGTGAAGATGTTTCTTTTCTCAAGTTCCTGCAGAAAAGCCTCAAGATCTTCCACCCTACCTCTTATGACATCCCTAAAGTCTGTCCGGTAGAAGTCTCCAAACTCTCTCATCTGTTCTAGCAGTCCCTTTTCTTCATAACGGTGAGAGGTCAGAACCACTTCCATATCGTGTAGAAAAGATGTTTCCGAGGATAAAGTTTGCTAGGAGAATTTTGAGACAAACTTGTTTCTCTTAACAAAAAACCTTAATTCCTGCGGCAAATCCATTTTCACGCCTATCCTGTGGGAAGAACAAATTTCGAAGCGTTCCTTTTCGCCCTCAACCACCACCAACTTGCTATTGCTTTTCGCAACGTCAATTCCATCAAGCTCTTTCGTTATGGCTAAGGCCTTCGTCAACTTTCCGGGACCACTGGTCAAATTGCGTATATCTTTCACATTTCTGTTCTCTTGCATAGTCTCTATCCCCTGAAGGGGTTCTATAGCCCTTATCAAAACGGCTCCAACATCACCCTTCAGGTGGGCAACTATGTTCAGGAGCCAGTTTCCATGAACCATATAGATGAAGGCTTTTCCGGCATCCATAAACATTAGCTTGTTAAACATTTTCCTCCCCCTATACGCCCTGGAGGCCGGGTCATTTTTCCCGTGATAAGCCTCAGTTTCAACGATTTTACCCGACAAAATTTCAGAATCCAACTTTGTCCTCAAGATTTTTCCAAGCAAATCCCTCGCAACTAGCGCCGGGTTCCTCTCGTAAAAATTCATTGAAAGCATTTTCACTTCTTTTACACTCTCCTGTCAACTGAATTACATAAATCATACGTAAAGGTTTTGATGTGCTTGAGATTGAGTTTAAATCTTTGGGGAATATTGGAAATAATTTAGTGAGGTTTCCTAGTTTGATTGACTGCTATGAGTTTGGTGCTATAGTTATAAATGATAGAATGTACACAAGCAACATCATAGTTTGCCGGAACGCGTTATTGATGGCTGGTGAGGAGAGAGGGACACAGGCTATACGTTGAAGATTTAGGGGAAATCCTTAATCATGAACCAAAGCCGGAAGTGCTCGTCGTTGGCACAGGCTACTATGGGCTTGTGAAAGTTTCACCTGAAGTGGGAAATACTCTAAAATCTCGTGGAATCGAGTTGGTAGCCCAGATGACAAGGGAGGCATGTCAAACGTTCAACGGGCTATTGAAATCTAACAAACGAGTTGCCGGGGCTTTCCACCTCACTTGCTAAAGGAACAAAAGCATCGAAATACTTGACTGAAACCTTAGAGAAAGAGGTTTTCAAGTGCGAACTTTTTGAATCTGGGCA
>Ga0224501_10001243_pt1 | contig 19743 bp, 15 predicted proteins | sample SF_Oct11_sed_USG_4_FD_169105 | JGI IMG/M metagenome (GOLD analysis project Ga0224501, IMG submission 169105) | Sediment microbial communities from San Francisco Bay, California, United States - SF_Oct11_sed_USGS_8_1 | ecosystem: Environmental > Aquatic > Marine > Sediment | place: USA...
GTTATTGATGCCACGGCTAAAATTGCAGCTTCAGCTTATATTGCTGCCAATGTTGTGATTGAGGCAGGTGCGCAGGTTGGAGAAGGTGTTTACCTGGGGCCAGGATGTGTGATTGGGCGAAATTCGATACTTGCAGATAATGTCTATCTTCACGCAAATGTTACTGTTTATTATGACTGTGAGATTGGAGAAAACAGTATTATTCACTCGGCATCAGTTATCGGAGCCGATGGTTTTGGTTTTGAGCACGATGGTCAGGAATGGGTTAAAATTCACCAGGTCGGTGGGGTTCGTATCGGGAAAAATGTAGAAATCGGTGCCTGTTCAACCGTCGATCGAGGTGCAGTTTCAGATACGATTATCGAAGATGGTGTTAAACTGGACAACCATGTCCAGATCGCCCACGGCGTCAGGGTTGGTGCGCACACAGTTATGTCTAACGGCGTTGGGGTGGCAGGTAGTACGCGTATAGGCCGTAATTGCCTGGTTGGTGGTATGACGGGTATAAAAGATAATATTGAAATCACCGATAACGTGATTATTACCGCCATGTCACTGGTGTCAAAACCGTTAACAAAACCAGGCTCATATTCATCAAATACACCCATTGATGATACCCGTACCTGGCGCAAGAATACGGCACGCTTTAGACAGCTGGATGAGATTGCACGACGTGTTATGCAGTTAGAGAAAATAATTAAAAAAGATTAATTGAGGTTATCAATTTGAACACGATGAATGTGAACGAGATAAAAAAATATCTGGCCCATCGTTACCCGTTTTTGCTGGTTGATAAGGTACTGGATTTTGAGCCGGGAAAATCACTCACGGCCGTCAAAAATGTTACTGTTAATGAGCCTTTTTTCCAGGGACATTTTCCTGATTACCCGGTTATGCCAGGGGTATTAATTATGGAAGCACTGGCCCAGGCAACGGGTTTACTTGGCTTTAGAACCATGGATGAAGAGCCCAATGATGGCATGCTGTACCTGTTTGCAGGTATTGATAAGGCACGTTTTAAACGCCAGGTTGTGCCAGGTGATGTGTTAACCCTGGATGTAGTATTAATCAAAAGATCCCGTGGTATCTGGAAATTTGACTGTAAAGCCACGGTTGATGGTAAGTTGGCTGCCAGTGCAGAAATTATGTGTGCTGCGACAACCAATCCATCTGCCAGCTGATAGTAGCTAAGAAAGACCCTGATGATTCATTCGACTGCAATCATAGATCCTGCTGCAAACATAGCAGATGATGTTGAGATAGGTGCTTATAGTGTTATCGGTGCTGACGTAGAAATCGATTCCGGTAGCTGGATTGGCCCCCATGTCGTGATTAACGGGCCGACAAAAATTGGTAAGGATAACCGTATTTTTCAGTTTGCTTCCATTGGCGAGCAGCCCCAGGATTTAAAATATAAAGGTCAGCCCACACGACTGGAAATTGGTGACCGCAATACTATTCGTGAATATGTCACTTTAAACCGCGCCACGGTCGAAGATGCCTATACCACTCGCATTGGCAGCGACAACCTGCTTATGGCTTATGTTCATGTGGCCCATGACTGCCAGTTAGGTAATCACCTGGTTCTGGCCAACGGGGCGACACTGGCCGGTCATGTCCAGGTAGGTGATTATGCAATCCTGGGTGGCTTTACCCTGGTTCACCAGTTTAGCCGGATAGGTGCCCATTGTTTAACCAGTATGGGTTCAGCTGTGAATCGGGATGTACCACCTTATATGATCGTATCAGGTAATTATGCCAAGCCGGCCGGTATTAATAAGGAAGGGTTAAAGCGCCGGGGTTTTTCAGCCGAAGCTATTCGAGCTATTCTAAATGCTTATAAAATCATGGTTCGCTCACGCAAGCCACGGGAGCAGGCCTTGCAGGAAGTTCAGCCCTATATTGATCAGCACAGTGAAGTAAAGCAGTTCGTTGACTTTATTATTAATAGCGAACGGGGCATTGTGCGCTAAGCGTTCTACTCTATATATACAGTGTTAGATATATAACAGTGCCTGTTTGCTGTTAATGCCTGGAAATTCAGAAATCTAAAAAATCAGCCTGAAATTCTTAATTAGTTATAATCCAGCCTGGGTTCCCGGGTGTCTATTATCTAGCCAGTTAGTGCTGATTCACATGATTAGCGGCGATTTATTCTTCCTGTTATTTGTTATTAGCCGATGAGACGATATTGGCTGTATATTTGACTTTTCTGATATATATACTATTTCATTCTGTAAATTACGGTTTTTTTTAGAGAAAACTCCATATAACTATAAATTGTTTTGATTTACAGGCATGTCTGTGAATGCTGGTAAACAAGAGGGCATTATTATGAAAATAACAAAAATACTTTTCCAGGCATGCATGGTTTCCGCATTGGCTTACACTGGTAGTGCATACGCAAGTAATGTAAATGAAAAGCTCTATGATCTACATAAGCGACTGCAAAAAATTGAAACTGAGTCCAAAACACAGAAAACTGTCAAACAGGAAGCACCTCAGTCAGAATCTTCCGGCAATGTGCATATTCATGGACTGGTCGAAGTTGAATATGGTTATTCTGAAGATTATGGCATGGTCGATTCAAGTGATATTGTGCTGGCAACGGTTGAGCTGGGCATAGATGCAAAGATTAATAACAATGTTGATATCTTTATCGGCCTGTTACACGAAGAAGACGACACTCCGCTTGAAGTCGATGTGGGTGTGATTAATTTACATGATAATTCACCAATGGCCGCATCACTGGGTCAGATGTATGTACCCTTCGGTGCTTATGAGACCCATGTGGTTTCAGATCCTTTAACCCTGGAGCTGGGTGAAACCCGGGAAAGTGCGATCCTGTTTAATTTTGAAGCTAATGGCGCGACGGCCGGTTTCTATTTATTTAATCCTGATCTGGGTGTTGGTGCTGATGAAGACAAGGCCACTGCTTTTGGTGTCAGCCTGGGTTTTGCCAATGATAATTTCAGTGCCGGTGTCGATTATATTTCATCCATTGCAGATACAGATGCGGTTCAGGATCATCTGATGAATGGGCCACCAGCAATAATTGCCCTGGCTGACCAGGTTGCAGGTCTGTCAGTTCATGCGGCAATGAATATGAATAATTTCGCCATGGTGCTCGAATACGTCGGTGCCCTGGATCAGTTTGCGCCTGCAGAAATCAGTTTTGGTGGGGTAGGTGCTGAACCATCAGCCATGAACCTGGAATTCGCAGTTTCTTTTCCTATGGGTGCACGTGAAGGTACCCTGGCTGTCGCCTACCAGGCAACCGATGAAGCGGTTGAGTTAGGTTTGCCCGAGACCAGGGCGATTATTGCCGTATCGACTGAAATCTATGATGCCACCAGCCTGGCATTTGAGTATTTCCGTGATACTGATTATGACGCTGCTGATGGTGGTACAGAAGAAACCTCCGATGTATTCACTATACAACTGGCGACAGAATTTTAATTCTGGTCATATACTGAACTTTTATAAAAATATAATAACAGGGAAGTATTTTTAAATTGGGGTGCCAACTAATAACTGGCAGTGATGTAGATGTAATTCTATAGATAAGGTCTGTGGACGCAGTACTGCTGTTTTACACATGATGACTCACTGTTCTTTATGTTGTTATTAGTGTTGGCGGATTTATTGAATAACCCTTCAAAAGATAATTGAATTTATAAGTACAGGATTGATAGAATTGCCCTGTCTGTATTTCGCAGAGCAATCACAAGATAGACCTGATTGACTCAATATTGAGTAAACAATGTTGAGAGTGTAATTATTTTTTATAAATTCAGGTATCTATTTTCAAATGTACTAATATCAACAATAGATTTATTAATAATATTAAGGGCTTGTCGTATTCCGGTTTCTAAGGAATGAATCGCGTGTCCCGTGTTGATTATTTTTTTACTGAATTACAGTTGAAAGACCGTTGGTTAAAAATAAAAGTTATATTGAAACCATGACGAATGCATTAAGGCTATTGATTGTTGATGATTCTAAACTCATGCGTGAGGCCATAGTTGGTATGTTTGCTGATGACGAGAACGTCATGATGGAAGAAGCAGCAAATGGACTCGAAGCACTGGCCTTGTTGGGAAAATTTAATCCTGACGTGGTGACACTGGATATTAATATGCCAGGTCTTGATGGTATAGGTACTTTAAAACGTATGATGATTGAACACCCGGTGCCAACAATTATGTTAAGTAGCCTGACCCAGGAAGGTGCGCAAATTACTTTTGATGCTTTACGTTATGGCGCTGTTGATTTTATATCCAAGCCGACAGCGATGATTGATACCAGTATGGCTGAGCAGATGGCTGAGATTCGCAATAAGGTTGAACATGCTGCCCAGGTTCAGTTGTCTGCAATTAAATATATACGTCATGAACCGGGTTCTGCAGGCATGGTATCAGCTTCAGGTCTCGGTCATTGTGAGCATATTGTTGCGATTGGTGCAGCAGAAGGTGGTTACGGGGCTTTATTAAAAATCATTCCGCAGTTAAAGCCGAGTGATACAACAGCTTATCTTGTGTCACTGCATGTGGCAGCGGAGTTCATAGATGCCTTTGTAGGCTATTTATGTACCTGTAGCCAGGTACCAGTGTTGCGGGCAGAGAATAATGCCGAGATTAAGCCGGGTTGCTGTTATGTCAGTAGTGGTGATGATTATATGACAACTCACAGAAATGGAGACCAGCTGAATTTACATGTTAGTGAGGCACCGTTTGCATCAAGACGAGGTGCTATTGATATGATGATGTTTTCAGTTGTTGAAGTGATGGATGATGAATGTACAGGTGTGCTTTTATCAGGTATAGGCGAGGATGGTGCTGAAGGAATAGAGCATATTTTACATCAAAAAGGTCGCGTAATTGTACAGAATCCAAAAACTTGTCTATATAAAGCATTAGTGCAAAACGCAATTGATAAGGCCCAGGTAGATAACGTGGTGTCAGATACAATGATTGCAGAAGAAATTAATAAGATTGGTTAAATGCTGGCAGGGGTTCAATAATTTTTTGTTAGGGAAGGAATCATATTTGATTCTTTATCCAGCTGATTGTTGATCGTAATAAAAATAGTTAACAACTAAACTCAATTAAAAACTGAAGTGAGGAGTAAGGTCATGGCAAGTCGGATTTCGTGGAGTGATTTAAAACTCCAGAATAAGATGATGATTGCTTTCTTGTTGGTAGGGCTAATACCGTTTGCAGTCGGCGGTTTAATCAGTCTATGGACAACATCGCAAGAGCTGGAAAAAGAGGCGTTTGCCAAGCTTGCCGCTGTTGGTGAGCTGAAGAAAATCTCTCTTAATGAATATATTATTGGGCGTCGCAATGACCTTAACGCACTTTCAGGTATTGTGAGAACTTCCTGGGACAATGCGTTTAGCTCCACTAAAGCGATACAGGATTTACAGCGCAATTCCTTGGAACGTTATTTCCGCGATCGTATTAACCTGCTGAATGACGTAAAACAGAATCTACGTTATACCGGTGGTTTGCCCCTGTTCGAGGAGGCATTCAAAAAAGGCCTCAACAGTGCTGAATATCGTCAGTTGAGTCGACAAAGGGAGCAGGGCTTTAAAGTATTCATGGATAACTTCGGTTTCTATGATATTTTCCTGATTGCCCCTAACGGTGACGTGGTTTATACCGTTACTAAAGAATCTGACCTGGGTGCCAATGTGGTCAGGGGGAAACTTAAAAATTCAGGCCTGGGCCGTGTATTTGCTAATTCTCGGCGTCAGGATTATGCCATAGACGATTTTGCTTTTTATGAACCATCGAATGAACATGCGGCTTTTATCGGTACTCCTCTCCGTGACAAGGCAGGTAAGTTTATTGGTGTGGCAGCTTTCCAGTTGTCATTGGCTGATATTAACGCAGTGGTGCAACAGCGTGATGGCTTCGCCAGTAAATCTGAGTCCTACCTCGTGGGTCTGGACAGGGATGGCAAAACAACGTCTTATCGTTCTTTGCGCGTGGTGAAAAAAGGCAATAAAATTGGTCAGCAAAAAACCGGTAAGGACGTAGATCGAGCCCTGGCTGGTGAAGCGGGTTTTGAAACCAAGGTGGGTAGTACCGGTGACCTGGAACTGTCGATTTTTAACCCAATCAATATTCCTGGCCTAAACTGGGCCATTATTACCACGGCCAGTATGGAAGAAATCCTCGCACCAAAAGCCGAAGGGGAAACCGAGGATCTGTTTACCAAGTACCTTAATGCTTATGGTTTTTACGATATTTTCCTGATCGATAAAAATGGCTATGTCTTCTACACCGTAAGCCGTGAGGCGGATTATCATACCAATATGGCCAATGGTAAGTACTCCAGTTCTAACCTGGGTCAGATGTTCCGTGACATTATGAAAAATGGCAAATTTGCCATTACCGATTTTGCTAAATACGCACCGTCCAATGATGCCCCGGCGTCTTTCGTAGGACTACCGGTGGTTATTAATGGCAAAACCGAGCTGGTGGTGTCCATCCAGCTATCTACTAAACAGATTAACGCGTTGATGGCAGAAAAAACCGGTCTGGGTGAGACGGGTGAAACCTACCTGGTGGGCTGGGATAAATTAATGCGTTCTGATTCGCGTTTTGATTCCGATTCCACCATCCTGAAAAGGAAAATTGATACTTTTGCGGTTCAGCAGGGTTTGAACGATATCGAGGGGGCGGAGATTATCGATGATTATCGAGGTGTTTCGGTATTGAGTAACTGGTCTCACGTGGAGTTGAATGAGAAACTGGGAACCGATTTTGACTGGGTAATCCTGTCGGAGATGGATGAATCAGAAGCTTTCGCGGCGATTCTTACGATCGAGATCGAAATGGCTGTCCTTGCCCTGTTCATTATCATTGCTGTTGTTATCGTTGCTCGAATCGTAGCAGGTGGTATTGCAAACCCCATTCTCCATATGGCGAATACGGTACAGGAAATTGCTGAAAACCGGGATTTGACCATCCAGGTTCCAGTAGAAAGTAATGACGAAATCGGCAATATGTCATCTTCGTTCAATAACATGATGAACGTACTGCGACAGGCCTTCGGGGTTGTAAATACAGCAGCTACCGAGGTGGCAGATGGTTCAAGGGACGTGGCAGGTCGAGCGGCGGCAAACAGAAAAAGGGCGCAGGGTGAGCTGGATCGTAGCCGAACTTCTGAAAAAGTTATTACCGAAATGGGTAACACAGCCGGCCAGGTATCCAGCGCGGTACTAGGTCAGCAGGATGCTGCGAAAGTATCACAGGATCTGGTAAATAACTTAATAGAGAAAATGACCGATGTAGCTAACGCGGTGAGACAGCAGGATACAGAGGTAAATAACGCGATTACCCGTGTAACAGAAATGGGTGAAACCGGTGGACAGGTTGTGGCAACTGCACAGGAACAGGGCAAAATGGTTGTACGTGTAACCGCGGCGATGAATGAGATGTCCAAGGCGGTAGCAGATATGCAGAAAGCGGTAACCAAGGCAACGGATTATGGTAAAGCCTCTCTGGCTGCTGCGGATGAAGGTCGTCGATCAGTTGAAGCCACGGTACAGGGTATGCGTACTATTTCGGAATCATCTGAACAGATCTCTGAAATCATCGGCGTAATCACCGAAATTGCGGAACAGACCAACTTACTTGCATTGAACGCGGCGGTAGAGGCGGCTCGTGCAGGTGCACATGGTAAAGGTTTCGCGGTTGTTGCGGACGAGGTTGGTAAACTGGCACAGCGTTCATCTGAAGCTGCGAAAGAAATTACCCAGCTGATTAAAGATTCAACCGCAAACGTAGCCGAGGGTGTAAAACTGACTGACCAGTCGCAACAGTCTCTGCAGAAAATCGAAGAAGGTGGTCGTGAGAATATCCAGTCAATCGAAGAAATTTCTCAAACGTCATTATCTCTAACAACCAGTTCGACCGAAGTACAGGCTATGATGCAAGATCTGAACACACTGGCACGTGAAGTAGGAACCATGGCGGGTGAGCAGGGTAAACGTCGTCAGGCTGCACAGGATTCACTGGATGAGCTGATCAAGGTGGCACAGAGCATTACCGCACTGATTACTGAAACCAATGAAGGTGTACAGACGATCGGTAAGGAAATGGAAGGTGTGGTACAACGTGGTATTGAGATGACGCAGATGACCGAGATGCAGGCGCAACGTTCAAAAGCGATTACCAAGCTTTCATCTGAATCAGCGCAGGCAGCGGCACAGACGGTGGAAGGTGCTGGTACGGTTGTAAACATCACAGAAGCATTACAGCAGCAATCTGAAAACTTAACTAATCAGATTTCGCAGTTTAAATTCTAAGGGTGTTTAATTATGTTGTCTGTATTTTTAAATGAAATTAAAAAGCCAATGCCAGAAGTGGTCAGTATGAAACTTCAATGGCTAAGGAGTCATCAACATGGCTGACTTTACTTTTGATGAAGTTCAGGACACTGAAGACGAAGGGATAATGCAGCTCGTTGGCTTTGGAGTGGCCAACGAGAAATTTGGTGTTGATATTCTGATGGTTCAGGAAATTCTGAGATCGGCTGAAGTTACGGCTGTACCAAATTCGCCGGAATTTGTAGAGGGCGTACTGAATCTTCGCGGTAACATTGTTCCCGTTATTGATCTGCGTAAGCGGCTGAGTCTTTTTGATCCTGCGACATCACAGAAACAAAGCTGGGTTCTTATATTAAATATTGAGAATCGAGTTGTTGGTTTTATTGTGGATCATGTAACTGAAGTTTTGAAAATTGAAGAAAAGAGTGTTGAGACTGCGCCCGAAATTATTGTCTCGGGCCTGGAGAGTCAATATATCAAAGGAGTGTGTGAAATAGATGGTAGTCTAATTATAATTCTCGACTTTGATCTGGTTCTGTTTAATGAAGAACAGAAAGTTCTTGGTGATCTTGGTGCTGATACATTTTTATTGACTGAAAGTGAAATTGTTGAGTAATAATTTTTTTATGATTTTTTGTTGTGTGGAAAACTAAGTATGCCCAAGAGAATTTTAATTGTTGATGATTCATCTATTATGCGAAAGATGCTGGCAAAGGCATTTGAAGAAGCAGGTCACACTATTGCAGGAATGGCAGCAAGCGGCATGGAGGCAATCGAACTGTTTAAGGAACTAAATCCTGACCTGGTTACAATGGATATAACTATGAGGGGAATGGATGGCTTAACTGCTGCACGAGAAATAATAGCGATTGATAATAATGCAAAAGTTTTAATTTTATCCAATCTTGATGAAGACAAATATAAAGATGAAGTCGATCGTATAGGCGCTATTGGCCTTGCGACTAAACATAATACAGATCAGATCCTGGAACTGGTGGGTGATTAGTTTTTATGACTATGAATACAAACCCAATGATAGATATATCCAGATAAGGATTATGGAACAAATATGAGTGAAATAGAATTATCACAGCTTCCAGACTTTATTATTGAAGCCACAGAGCATCTCGAAGAGATGGAAGCTCTGTTGTTGCAATTAGTCGAAACACCAGACGATCTGGAAATTCTTAATGAAATATTTCGCCCGGTTCATACTATTAAAGGGTCAGCTCAGTTTATTGGGGTCGCGGGTGTTTCTCGACTAACGCACAGGCTGGAAGATCTGCTTGATAAGCTTCGTGATGGTTCTATGCATTCCACGCCCGAGATTGTGGAAACATTAATCGAGGCCCGTGACAGAATCGTGCAACTGGTCAGGGAACTGGAAAATACCCAGTCAGAAGAATCTGAAATAGACGATCTAATTGAGAAACTGGCAATGCACCTTGAAGGTCGTGCTGTAGTAAGTGAACCGGCTAAGCCAACAGGTGCAGGTGAGTCATCAGATGCAGGTGAGCCAGTATCTACAGTGGATGAAAATGACCTGGTGGCAGGTTTTGCAGAAGAGAATGATGAAGAGCTATTTTCAATATATCTAAATCAGGTTAGGGGTCAGGCAGATATAATTCAGTCTGTTATGGATGGTATTGATACAGCTGAAGATAAAGAACAAAGACTTGAAAAATGTGTTGATGCTATTAGTAAGCTGAAATCGTCAGCTAATTATATGGGCTATGATGATATTGCCTCGTTCTGTAATGGCTGGGAGGGGTCTGTTAAAGAGGCGCTTAAGGCTGTTAAAAGAGGTAAAGATATTGAATTATCATTCATGGATTTTTATTTTGCCGAATTAAAACAGTTTTTTCCGCAATTGTCTCAGCAGGTTGAACAAAAAGCTGAAATCGTTAAACCAGAATCCCGGGCAGTTACATCTCAACCCGTTGCAAATAATCAGCAAAGCCAGAATGCGGGTGGTTTCCAGGAAGAAAATGACCAGGAATTATTTACTATTTTCAGTAATCAACTTCAGGAAAAAGTATCTGAAATTAGATCAATTATTGCCAATATAGATAATGATTCAGATAAGAAAGGTAGTCTTGATTATTGCATACAAATTTTAGAGCGATTAACGGCCTCTGCAAATTACATGGGTTACGAGGAAGTTGCGGATTTTTATGAAGGCTGGATAGATTCATTGCTGGAAGCTGCTAAATCTGTTTCAAGGGGTAAGGATGTTGCCCTGTCATTTATGGATTTTTATTTTGCGGAATTAAAACAGTTCTTTCCGCAGCTCGATACTGGCAAAACATCAGTTGTACAATCACCTGTAGAACAGCCACAGACACACCAGCCTCAAATAAAAGAGCCCGTTTTTGAGTCACCACCCGTTGAAGAATCCAGGCCGGTTCAATCAACACCCGTTGCAGATGAGCTAGAAGCAGCTTTATCAGCCGGTGCAGAGATTGGGCAGGATGATGATTTATCTGATCGTTTGAGTAATGCGCTTAATGAATCAATTAATCAGCTAAGCAATACTGAATATGAAACTTTAAACCAGGTATTTGATGAAATGGTATCAGCTAAAGATGAAGCTGCTGCTGCGAAACCTGATAAACCCCAGCCAGAACGCCGTAAATCGAATGATCGTCGAGAAAATGATGATCGTCGTGCAGAGGATCGTCGTTTTGTTGGCGATCGTCGTCGTCAGCGTGATGGTAAGGATAAAAAATCCAGGAGAAGTTTAAGAGTCGATTCTGAGAAAATAGATATTCTTATGAACCAGGTCGGTGAGCTTGTTGTTGACCGTTCTTATTTCGTGCAGTTGTTAAATGAGCTGGGAGAATTGCAGGCGCATCTAAAAGAGTCAATTGACCTTGACCAGCGAGAGATGAAAATGATGCGTACTTTCAGCTATCGTCTTGGCGAAGCTATTTCGGGACTGGGTCGTACATCGAATGAGCTTCAGGAAGGTGTTATGAAAATGCGAATGTTGCCTATTTCGCAGATTTTCAATCGCTACCCAAGACTGGTTCATGACCTGACTCATAATACAGACAAGAAAGTAAACCTGGTAGTAAAAGGTGAAGAAACTGAGCTTGATAAAATGATTGTAGAGGAATTATCTGATCCTTTAATTCACATTATTAGAAATGCTGTTGATCATGGTATGGAGAATATGGAAGAACGTAAACTTCTCGGTAAAACACCAGAAGCAACGCTTTCACTTGAGGCCTACCAGGAAAGTAATAATATTGTTATCGAAGTGACAGATGATGGTCGTGGTATAGATCGTAAAAAGATCAGGAAAAAGGCGGTTGAGAAAGGTTTGTTCACAGAAGATGAGCTTGATCGCATGTCCGCATCTGAAATTACCAATATTATTCTGACTGCCGGATTTTCTACAGCAGAGAAAGTTACTAATACCTCAGGGCGTGGTGTTGGTATGGATGTAGTACGCAAAAATATTGAGAAACTTAATGGCTCACTGGAAATTGAGTCGAAGCAGGGTACGGGTACCCGTATGCGCGTTAAAATTCCTCTAACACTGGCAATTATACATGCGCTGATGATACGTACCGGGGCTGATGTTTTTGCAATTCCATTGGCGAATGTAGATGAAACTGTGCGCATAAATACCAATGATATTTCAATTGTTGAAGGTGTTGAGGTAATTTACCTGCGTGGTCAGACATTACCGGTATTCAGGCTGTCAACATTGTTTGGTATTAAGTCGGATAGTAATACTGACAGGCTTTATGTGGTTATAGTTAGCTCGGGTGGCCAGAGAGTTGGCTTTGTAGTTGATGAAATGCTGGGCCAGGATGAGGTGGTAATTAAACCACTGGTGGATTATGTACAGGAGAAAAGTGGCTTCTCAGGTGCAACAATCATTGGTGATGGACGCATCTCGCTGATACTGGACGTGTATGAAATGGTACGTTTAACGGCAGAAAGACAGGCCAAGAAACACCGTGAACAAACTGCTCGACTAAAAGCTAAAATAAGACCAAAAACTAAATCAAATAGCTAAAGTTGTTAGCTAGTTATTATTAACCAGGGTATTCAATTTATTTCATAGTCAGGAATTGTATGGCAGATAAAATTAAAGTACTGATTGTCGATGATGCCTCTTTTATGGTTAAGGCACTTAGTGAAATGCTGGGTTCTGATCCTGAAATTGAAGTAGTCGGTATTGCCAAAAATGGGCAGGAAGGTCTGGAAAGAATCAAAGAGTTAAAACCTGATGTGATTACACTTGATGTAGATATGCCTGTTATGGATGGGATAAGAACTGTTAGGCATATCATGATTGAATCCCCGGTGCCTATTGTTATGTTGAGTTCACTGTTTAACCATGGTGAGATTACCTTTGAGGCCCTACGCCTGGGTGTGGTTGATTTTATGCCAAAACCTTCAGGCGCAATTTCTAAGGATATACATGAAGAGCGTAATAAAATCATTGATCGTGTAAAAATTGCTTCAGATGAAGATATTGAAAAAGTGCGCAGAGTTAGAGTCTGTAAGCTCGATGCTCGTGATCGTTTAAGCGAGCGTTATGAATATAAACAACTGGATTACCTGATTGCTGTTGGAACGACATTGGGTGGACCAAACACTATTATTAACCTGATGTCGCAGTTATCCCCTGATTTGCCAGCTGCTGTAGTTGTAGTGCAGGAGATTTCACAAAAAATACTGCCTGCATTTGTTGAGAAGTTTAATGAGTTTACTCCCTGGCGAGTAGAAGTGGGAATTGAAGGCGCAGTTATTGAGCAGGGTGTTTGTTATATGTGTGCCTATAATGCCCCACTTATTGTTATAAATAATCAAAATAACGAATTTTGCCTGGCCAAAGGCGCTAATCCTGACGAGCCATTAAATGATCTGTTTTCTTCAGCTGCAGAAGCTTTTAGTGAGAATGCGATTGGTGTTTTGCTTACAGGTATTGGCAGTGATGGAAGTAAGGGTTTTATGAATATTAAGGAAAAATCAGGAACTACAATCGCTCAATCGATGGAGACTTGTGTATATCCTAACCTGACATCAGTTGCCATTGAAAACGGTGTTGTTGATACTGTGACAGATGCTAATCAGTTGTCTAAGCAGATCGAAGCAATGATTAAAACTAGTAAGATATGACTGCTGTAGCTCATGGGTCTTCTGTTTTTAGTTTTCGGGTTGTCATAATCTTTAGCGCAGGAAATAATTTCTAGAGAACCAATATATGATTATTACCTGTAGTAACTGTAATACGAGTTATAATATCAGTGAGAGCGCAATTAAAAAAAGCGAAGTCTCTGCTCGATGTACACGTTGCAAAAATGTTTTTACAATTCGAAAGCCTGTAAGTAATAAACCAGCTGAAGTTGCTGCACCCGCTGCACCTGAAAAAATAGAAATTGAAGGTATAAATTCTGACGATTCAAACATGAACGCCAGGATTATATCGGTTTGTAATCAGAAAGGCGGAGTTGCTAAAACAACCACTTCATTAAATCTTGCTGTTTCATTAAATCTCCTCAAAAAGCGTGTTCTGTTGATTGATTTTGATATCCAGTCAAATCTGACTTTATTGATGGGCTACAAAGATGCAAAATCATTTTTCGAAGTCATTCATTCTGATGACAAGGGGATATCCAGTTATATTATTAAATCAAAACTGAATATCTGGTTATTGCCCTCTAATAGTAAGATGGCGCTGTTGTCGAAAAAACATCTACAGGATGTAAATTTTGAATACCTGTTGCGTGATAAGTTAAAATCGATAGCACATTATTTTGATTATATAATTATTGATACGCCACCTTCTGGTGATTTTTACACATTGAATGCTTTGCTGGCATCAAATCTTGCTGTGATACCAACGCCTTGTGAATACCTGTCTATGCAGGGCGTTAATCACATTGTCAATATGATTAATGTGATTCGTGATAAATCTGCACATGAAATTGACTACCGGATACCTGTGACTATGTTTGAACCGGATAACACAGCTTCACGTGTTATTCTTAAAAAGTTACAGGAAGAATATAAGGATCATGTGTTTTCAACCATGATTGAGAAAGATGCCAAAGTTCAGGAGTCCCAGGTGTTTCATACGCCAACTATTTATTATGATAAAGAAAGCAGGGCTGGCAGACAGTATTATAATTTGGCGAAAGAGATAATTAGTTTATAGGTATTTTAGCTGGTTGATTGCATATTATGATTTTTAAGAGAAATTTTATTTTACCCATTGTTTCATTTTCTGTAATCATAGCATTATGGGAGCTGGTCGTTGTATATGGTCAATGGAGTGTCCAGGTTTTCCCGGGACCTGTTGCTGTTATGAACAGTTTTTATGAATTAATAATGAATGGGAAGCTGTTGAAAGATTCGGTAGCAAGTTTGTACCGTGTTACTATTGGTTTTTACCTTGGGGCGTTGCTGGGTATTCCGCTCGGAATAATGATTGGTCGTGTCCAGGTGTTTAAGTATTTGTTTAATCCATTAATACAGTTTATGCGGCCAATATCTCCGCTGGCATGGATACCTTTGTCGATGTTATGGTTTGGTATAGGCGATCAACCGGCTATATTTCTTATTTTTCTTTCCAGTTTTTTTCCTATTGTTGTATCGACGGCTATCGCCGTGGAAAGAATTAATCCTATTTATTTTCAGGTGGCGGCTAATTTTAACTTTACACGTATGGAAAGACTTTCCAAGGTGGTCATTCCAGCCATTGTACCTGAGGTTGTAACAGCTTTGCGATTAACAGTTGCTATCGCCTGGCTGGTTGTGGTTGCTGCAGAAATGATTGCTGTTCAATCAGGCCTTGGCTACTTGATACTTGATTCTCGTAATGCCTTACGTATGGATTATGTCATGGTTGGAATGATTGTTATCGGTATTATTGGATTAATACTGGATATTATTATGTATGAGCTAAGCCAGATAGAATCTGTTGTTGCTTCACGTTTTGGTCGTTGATAAAGGTTTTGTATGTCAAATATTAAAATTCAGGGTTTAGGTAAAAGTTATATAAATCGCCGCAGCCGTAAGCGTGACCCTGGTGACGATAATGATATTGGCGCTGAAATCAAAGTTTTTGAAGATATTAATCTTGAATTTGAAGATGGTGAAATGGTCTGTATCCTGGGGCCATCTGGTTGTGGTAAATCTACAATGCTTCGCATCATGGCAGGTTTTGATCAGTCTTATAAAGGCCAGATTCTTATTGACGGTAAGCGAATTATAGAACCCAGTTCTGATAATGTATTTGTATTTCAGCAAAATGGTTTATTGCCATGGATGACTGTCTGGCAAAATGTCGAACTGGGTTTACGTAACCTGGAAGATGAACAGGAAAAAGAGGATACCATTCAGGAATATATCGATATGGTGGAGTTGACGGGTTTTGAATATCATTACCCCAGCCAGTTATCTGGTGGTATGCAACGCAGGGCAGAACTGGCGCGAGCCCTTGCGGTTAATCCTGAAATTTTGTATATGGATGAGCCTTTTACAGGCCTGGATTACCTGACTCATCTAAAAATTCGTGAAGAAGTCGTCAATATGCATACCTTTATTAAAAAAACCATGATCATGGTAACTCACTTTATAGATGATGCATTGATTATGGCTGATCGTATTATTGTATTAAATGAACGGCCTGCACGGGTTATTATGGAACATAAGCTGGATTTCTCTCGTCCACGAAATATCGAAAAAGAACCTGGATTAAGGGATTTACGTGATCAAATCTTTATGACCCTGGGTGTAAGTTATGTTGCATAAACTTTCAACTAAGCTCAGGGAAGCTTCTGTTATCTGGTATATCTTTGTTGGCATTACCATCTGGGCGTTTTTCATTTCTTATATGCACTTTAAGCTGAATACGGAATACAGTGAGCGTCCAGTTGTTGCGATGGGTTATATGCCTGTGGTAACTAACCTGGCTGCACCTATTATGGATTATGTGAGCAAGAAGGATGGTGAAATACGTTACCGGGCTTTAAAGTATGCTTCATTTGCTGAAATGGCAGAGTCGCTTAGACATGGCCAGATCGATGCTGCTTTTATGATTGCACCGCTGTCAATTGTTCTCAGGCAACAGGGAGAGGACGTTAAAGTGGTTTATATTGGTAATCGCCATGAGAGCACGCTGGTTGCGAGAAAAGAATTAAGTATAGAGAAACTTGAAGACCTGGAAGGTATGACCCTGGCTGTGCCTATGCGCTACTCAGGCCATAACCTGAGTATTCTGAAGCTCATTGAAGAAAAAGGCCTGCGTGGTCGAATTAACGTCGTCGAAATGAATCCACCTGATATGGCTTCGGCACTTTCTACAGGCTCACTGGATGCCTATTATGTGGGTGAGCCATTTGCGGCCCAGACACTAAAAAGCGGTCATGCTCAGCTAGTCAATTATGTCGAAGATGTCTGGCCAGGTTTTATCTGTAATCTGGTGGTTGTGCGCCAGAAATTTATCGATGACAAGCCGGAAGTAGTGCAGCATATGGTACAAAGTGCTATTCGATCAGGACTCTGGGCCCAGGAAAATCAGCAACAGGCTATTGAAATTGCAGCTCAATACTGGAACCAGGCCGAAGGGCTGGTGGAATATGCTATGACCACACCAGAGAACCGGATTGTCTATAACCAGTATCTACCCGTCGAAGACGAGTTGCAGTATATGGCTGACTTACTGGTTAAATTCAATATGCTTGAAAATGCTGATGTGAGTGGACTGGTTGAAGATAGATTTGCAAAATCAGCCAATACTGAAAACATTACCACATCTCAAAGCATTATTACTTTGCAAGCTGACTAGCAATATTTGACTGCTAAACTACATTTTTATTTATAGTCATCTATAATAAATGCTAGATATTTAACTGATTTTAATACAGTTTATTAAGTATTAGTATAGATTAATATTATTGCTTTATTGTATTATCCTGTCTATCACGAAAGGCATTAATTGAGGATTAAATGAGGTCCTGACTATAAGAAACAGGGTCTTTTAATAATAATATTTATGGGCAACAAAAATCAAACTACAATTCTGATCGTTGATGATCATCCTGCAAACCTGGATTTGCTTGAATGTTTTCTGGAAGGTTTTGACTATCGTTTACTTCGTGCTGAAAGCGGTAAGGATGCGTTGGCCCTGGCTAGTGAGAATGATCTTGATTTAGTTCTGCTTGATATTATGATGCCTGAAATGGATGGTTACCAGGTCTGTGAGAAATTCAAAGAAATGCCACAACATGCGAGAGTGCCCGTAATTTTTCTAACAGCGCTTGAAGATATTGAAAGCAAGGTGAAAGCATTTAGTCGGGGTGCGGTTGATTATCTAACAAAGCCCATTAATGTTAAAGAATTACAGGCCAGGGTAACAACCCACCTGCGACTTGCGCAACAGGAGCAGGATCTTAAAGATTATGATAAGGCTAAAAATCAGTTTATATCTATGCTGGCTGAAGATTTACTGACTCCTATACAGAGTTTGAAATCAGTTCTGCAACGATTAAATGAAACATCAGCAGACCTGGATAAGGAAGCATTGTGTGACTATATATCACTCGCTTATTCAGCAGCAGATTGTATTAATGATATTTCACATAATTTGAAATTCTGGTCAGCTTTACAAAATAATGAACTCACAAATAATCAGCAAAATGTTAATGTAAAGGAAGTATTTGATTCGATCATTAGTGATATTCAGTTAGAAACTAAACATAAAGCTATATCAATTGTAAATGATATAAATGCAGATGAAATAGCTTATGTTGATGAAGAGTTTCTACGTATTATTGTACAGAATGTACTTAGTAATGCTGTTTCTTATAGTAATAAAGGCGGTGTCGTTGTTGTGGTAGCTGAAGATTCGAATATCGATGGCTCAGTGACTATTACAATTGAGGACAATGGAATTGGTATAAGTGAAGAAAATATTCAAAATATTTTTCAGCTGGGTCAGCAGTTTAGACGTGAAGGTACAGCAGGTGAGGTTGGTACTGGAATGGGTCTGATACTATGTCATGACCTGTTGGAAAAATGTGGTGGACGTATGTGGCTGGAAAGTGAGTTAGGTAAAGGTACTAAAGTTTTTATAAATTTACCTCAACAGAGTAATAATTAATGGATGTAAACGGAGCTTTGTGTGCAGCATAAACAAACAATTAAAGACTTTGTCACAGCCCTGACTGAATATGTACAGAATAGCATGGATGGTACAGTTGTTATCATGGGGGATAACGATGGCTGGGGAAAATTAATTATTGAGAATGCTCAAATAGTTTCAATTAACTATGGAATCTACCGTGGTATGCAGGTTTTACCAGAGCTTGAAAAGCTAAATGAAATTCGATTTATGTTCCGGCCTGCTAAACAGGACGGAAGTGGTGGTGACGAATACGTGAAAGCCGGGTCGGCAAGAATCAGCAATGAAGAATTTTTTTCATATTTTGGCGTAAAAGTACCAAGGGCTGGTCAGGCTACTGCTCAACCTGCTCAGGCATCAGCATCAGATCCTGCAACCCAGGCTTATCAGAAGAATTCACGTGGGGCATTTAGAGAAACGATATTAATTATTGACGATAGTGCTATTGCCAGGAAAGCAGCGGCTGATCCACTGGCTGAATTTGGCTATAACATTATTGAAGCAAAGGATGGTTTTGACGCTTTAGGTAAACTGGATAAAGAAGTGCCAGATGCAATTATTCTGGATTTAATTATGCCGGGTATCGATGGTTATAAAGTCGTTGATTTATTGAAGAGTAATAAAAAATTTAGTCATCTGCCCATTATCATGGTGACTTCAAAAGATAGCCTGATGGATAAGGTAAAAGGCAAAATGAGTGCTACAGATGCCTATATAACAAAACCATTTAAAGAAGGTGATTTGTTAAGAACATTGACCAATGTGCTTAAAAAATAACACGGATATTTCTATCTGTGTGGTTTGTTGTTTCTGAAAATATTTTACAAGACCTGATCATCCAGTTTGAGTTTTAATGCAAGTTGCGAACTATTTTTTCAAATTGTAAGTTTTGAATCGCTAATAATTCAAGCAAAAAAAAAGACCTGTTAAACAGGTCTTTTTTTATACTGATTTTATTACTATTTAATGATAACCATGCTCATTCATGGTGCTCTCATACTGTTTGTCCAGTACCAGGATATGGTCCGTTAACCATTTAACAGCAGTTGTTGAGATTTCAGATACGGCAAAAATAGCCAGTCCTTTATCTATATCACCTTTGAAGCTGACTAATTTGTCAATGAAAGCCTTATGGGCTGCTTTCTGACCAGCGATACCGGAATAATTGATGGCTTCCATGATCTTTTCTTCTTCATCAAAATGCCATTGTGTGTAATCAATGAGTTCAGTGATCGTAGTGGCAATAACCTTTTCA
>Ga0224501_10001244_pt1 | contig 19736 bp, 17 predicted proteins | sample SF_Oct11_sed_USG_4_FD_169105 | JGI IMG/M metagenome (GOLD analysis project Ga0224501, IMG submission 169105) | Sediment microbial communities from San Francisco Bay, California, United States - SF_Oct11_sed_USGS_8_1 | ecosystem: Environmental > Aquatic > Marine > Sediment | place: USA...
GAAATTATATGGTTATGACTTCTGCTATTGGTTTTCCCTCTGTGCATTATCTATTTTATTATTTTTATCGGTGGTTTATTTCAGATATACATCACCACAAAGAGTATACCCAACCTTGCCCTGACCACCTTCATGATGGTGATAACCCAATTGAACAAGCTGCAATACACAAAGTCGGCGGGTGAGTTCTACCATACGTTTTTTTTCTGACAGACATGTTAATTAATCCTCCCCATAAAGTTATCCTACCATAAGAAATATGTGAGAATAAATCTATGGTCAGGTTCCATCTCAGTGACAAAGGAATATCGCTGCCCTTTTCGAATGTCTATGTTGAGGGTTTGCAGTGGGTAACTTGGGCATTTATAAACCCGCTTATGTCCATTCTCAGATTGTGTGGGATCTAGAGTGCTAATACTACTAGTTATAAACACAGAGAGATGCGGTTCATCACTTCATTGTTCATGTTTTATCGCCTTGTTTTATATGGATAGTTCCACTAACCCAATGGCCTGTTCTTGGGATGGTCCATGGCTTGCTCCATAGAGTTAGTACTCTATGGGTGGTGTCGCAATGAGAATCGATGAGGGAAAAAATACAAAATGGCACACTACATTTGAATTGAACCCGGGTCACCTAGTCCAAAGCCGAATGCACTACCAACTAAGCCACCACTTCTCAGTTTATGGCTACTTTCAGGTGTGCTGATGTCTAAACGTCCGGCTGACGGAATTGATGGTACACCTCTCACTGTTGGCTGTCTGTCTCTACTAAAACAATTCAATGTACAACAAACAGATGTCTTTCTGCAACTGATGGCCCAATACATCAAATCGCTCACCCTCGAGACGACAAACAAGTAAGTGACCTCTGTCAAAACTTCTGAATGCAACATGTGCCACTAAAAAGACAATAACTCGATTTAGGCAAAGGTTGTTCTTTATCCGCGATCGTGTGGAGAACTGGCTATCCATTTATATCGGGAATGGTGAAGCTTAGCTGGAATGCCATAGCCTCAGTAAATACACCTATTATAATATTTTTATCTTTGTAGTCCGAAGGCTACAGACATTCCAGTCGAGGCTGTTTATGCTATGCTCTTCTTAGATGATTACATAAACTTTGCTCGACTTCCTCGAAAGGTACTTAACAGCCAATGACCTCTGAGCGGCTTTCTTACATGAGTCAGGAGAGTTGAAAATGGCTGTGGCCTTTTTGCTGGTTAGACTGGTTAGTACCACTGAGTTTGGCATGTGGTAGTGGGCTACATGGTCCGATACTAAAAGAACCACAATGCAAAAACATCGGAAACTAGACTAAATGTACTTTGAACTGTACGAACTCATTGGTTTGGCCTGCAGCAGAAAAAACCCCGTTTCAACTCTCTCGACTATAATCAGGTTTTTTGTTGTTCTTCTCAGATGCTCTATTTGATGGACCTCCTAAGCCCGAGGCGAGGTGGACTTGTAAGAGCTAGGAAATATGTAAAGACCTAATCATTCTTGCAGCGGGCACTTAGCGTAACCAGGATCATTGGATTCTGAGCCAAGTGCTCTAGCCATTGACCTGCCCCATTACCAATTAGGTTACACATGTAGTTAGAACTGATAAATTATCATATTCTCTGTAAACTTTATTGGGTTAAAAACAACTCAATTGATACTCGAATGTGGAAATCCTAATATATTTTCTCATTTAGCATCCGGTGGGATAAAATGATTGAATTTTGACGTCGTGTGAATGAGATCTCCTCCATATTAAGTTGACCATTACATACTGCACAGGAATAACAAGTAACCGATGAATGATGGTGATGTGTATGTGTACATAAGGAGAAGCGGTGACATTAATTAAAGGTCGTCAACCCCTAGAGTACCAACTCTATGGGGGCAAACCTGGGACCATCCCGAAAACAAGCGATTGGCTTAAAGGCGTCATTAGTGTTAAAACAATATGGTCTTGTCTTATATGAGTTCTTGTATTATTTTTGTTGACATGAGCCCCTGTTCTGTTTCTAGACTGTAGAGGCAATAGTCCCCGCATACATGCTTGATGAATACAGAGAGAAGCTAAAGTGAAGATGACTCCCAGCAGAGCTATCACTGGCTAATATGCGCTACTGTAAAACCGATTTGCAATGTTATCTATTAATATGGTTACCCTTGATATTACCATTCTACAGTACTGCTTGAAGCATTCAATCATATCAGTAAGGGTAAATATCAAACCCCAACCAGTATGGTGATTATCTTAGATTATATAAACGAAAACCTCTGTTTTCATACAATAAAAGGTGCTGACAAGGAAAGGTCGTGTTCTCTGCTAAAAGTGAGTTGCGTATGAGGAAGGCTAACATGATTCACCGATTCTAATATACAGTTTTATTTCCTTTCAACATCATCTTCAGCCATTTCTTTCCCATTTCTGGGCAAAAGCCTCCCTCCGAGATGACCACCCCTGCATGTCTTGCGCCATGTTTGCCTAGCTTATATCATACATAGTTACATTGGTGCCTTTCCATCTTGTCTTGGAAGCCTCTCTTTTTCTGTTATCTGTTGGTTCACGATTTTAAGTCATCAGACCATTATGTCGAAGTCTTTCCTTTATGGTGAGTTCTAATCTTCAAAATGATTGTCTCTAATGGCCAGCGATGATGGTTACCAATTAATTAATGTCACCTGATAGTTGCCAATTATTTGGTGTTACTGTATGTCATTCATAACCTATTTAAGTTTTAATTCATCGCCTGCAATCATTGTTAATGCCACATCAGGCAAAATCTGTGCATGGAATCTTGGGGATTTTAGCTTAAGAATGTCAAGCAAAAAGAAAACTGAGATGGCAAAGTTAATGAAGCGACCGGCTATGTCAGAACTCAAAGATTCAATGTTTCGCGCCAACAAGAGAACAGAGAAAGGGCTGGCTGCTCAACATTACTGGACAGAAAAGGCTGCTAAAGTATGTATGATCCTGACTTAAAGTGGCTATTGATGATCACAAGCTAACTTTAATACACTGAAACTCAATAAACAACAGTATCAGTTTCGGTCACAGCAGGCCTGTGTACATGCCACTTGTATTTGAATGCTTCAATACGTTTGTCCAGTATTGATGTATTTCTTGAAAGTCATCAGTAGTATGTCGTGATTAGCTGGATAAACCTTAATCCACATACTCAGTATTGTCAGAACTTATTTCCTATTTGACCAGGTCAGCCTGAATGATTACGAGAGAAAACAAAAGGATTTTATCAACTCCTATGCTGGAAATCTTATGACAAGTTTTCGTCCTATGGATTCCGGAGGAGAGGTTAGTCCCTTATCCCCTTATTTTGCTGAACAGCTTTCGCCATATAGCGCCTTCAGCACATCTTCGCCAGCACTCTTCCATTCACATCTATCCTGCGCCACCACGGCGGCCTCCCTCCATGACTTCACAGGAGAGGTTAGTAAATACTTCTTATTCCTCTTCTCCAAATAAAAAATAACATAGATCTGCATCAGCTTTCATTTTGCTAGACCTCCGTGGGGCTTGTGTACCTTACCACTGCACTAGTCTTCATGTCTCCATGACAGTGTTTATGGCCACGTGAAGATTAGTTTAAACTTACACGCTGTAAACGAGAGAGTAGATTAACTATACATATGCGTATATGCGTACCAATTTATCAACACATATATTGTATAGATACACTGCATCAGTTAGACAGACATGAATTAGAAGTGAGATTATTTTTTAGAGGCGGAAATCAGAAAGCTTTGAGCTGTTCTCCGTGCTGGACCCGAAATCGAGGAGAGGTTCATTACCGGTTCACCTTAAGGATCACCCTACTGCTTCCCCTAACCCAATAGCAGTAAGTACTAGGGGCTGACTTATATAAACACATGCCCTGTAGCCTACAGGGTAAGGAGAGGATAACTCTATGGTGTAAGCTGATAAACGTCATCCGCAGGTAAAGTCCGTCATCCATGTAAATTGAACCATCCAGATGTAGCCTCCAGTTATCTCACACAAAATGACTTAGATTTTTGCTGGCTGCATGGAGTTCTTTTCATAGGAAGTTTTAAGGTCGCACTTCACTTGATAGAGCCCCATACGTGGCTGATGTTATTCAAGGCATGGCAGCACACCACTCTTGTGAGTTACCACAAGGTGGCCGGGGTATTAGACTTCTAAATTCCTACGCTGAAGTGACAGTTACTGGTTATTTTTACTAAAGTGAAGTGATAGTTACTGGTTATTTTTACTAAAGTGAAGTGATAGTTGCTGGTTATTGTTATTAATTTTTTATACAGTAGTATAATACCTTTTAATATTCAGTTGTGTGTTCTCAAGAATTCTCCTAACAATCCTAGTGTTGGATAGTTTCTCAAGAAGAAACTGAATTGTCATTCTGCAGACAAAGACACGCCGACGCAGCGATGTTTGGGATAAGCTGAGTATGAGCAAATTTAACAACAGGAAGTTATCCATAAGGCAAAAACTGTATGACGAGTTTCACATGGGACAAAGTCAATGCAACACTGAAGACATTAGTTCGGTAAAAAAGAAGACTCCATCTAGACGAGTATCAGAACCTATCATTCGCCTTTCAGGTAATCACGTGTTATCAATAAATTAATGTTAATGCTGTGTGTGTATCATTCCATATACAAAGATTAGCTATAAATTTCATTAATGAGCCCCTAATAATTATAACTGGAGCAAGGATAAACACATCCTGGTAAAAAATGTAATCCTCAAGGCTCAAGCTACCCATGATCATTCGAAAATGCCCCTTGGCTTCGTGGATAACATTTGGCTTTGGACCAGATGAAGGGGAGCCCGATTCTCAGGTAGTTTGTGTGCCAATTTTGTCCCTTCTCCCACGTCGCATTTGGATCCCAGCGTTACATAAATGACCCCCATGCACCCGTAGGGTACCAACTCCGGGACAAACCATGGCCCATCCTGAAAACATGCAAGCCATCGGCTTAAAGATGCCCTCCATGTAGAACAAGATGATCTTATCTCATTAGACATATTTACGTATAGATAAACTGAGTGCGGAGATAGAAGCTAGGATGGCCAGAATCATGGGCGAGGCCTCTATAGACAGTCTTACAGAACCTGAACCAGACAATACTGCAGATACGGTCAGTAGTTAAAATTCTGTAAGTCATTTTCGGGAGAAGCGGTGGCTGAATGGGTAGTACATGCGGTTTTGGATCAAGTGGCTCAGGCTTGTGAGTCACTTTGTGCCCTCTTCATCGTCAGATTTGGATGCGACAATAAATAAAACTAAACACTAACTCTACGAGGCAAACCATGGACCATCCTAAAAATAAAATTCTCCTATCTTAGCTGCCTTCTGACATTGCAAATTGCATTTGCAGAACGTTCAATCAACTAGTTCAACTATAAGCCCAAGTGAAAAACCAGAAAACAACTCACCAGTAGTTTCCCAGATAAAGGTGACCATGCCTAAGAAAGTAATTACTGGCAGAAGACACTCTGAAACTACCATTCATGTAAGTCAAAATCCTGAACCAACTGTCACTATTTGTCTTTTAAATTCTTACTATTTTCGATAAATTGTTCAATCTACAAATGTTGACTAATTTTCTTAGCCAGACTATCTGTATAAGATTGCAATCTATTCTTCCAGCGAAATATTTTTTACTCTGGCGCTTGGCCATCCTATTAAATTGTGAATCTAAGCCTGAGGGTTGTTGGTGCGGCAGGAGCTAGGAATCATGCGAGGAGCTTATTATGACCAGCGGAATAAAGTGTCACTGTTCTGACAGTGGGTGCTCAGCATGACTTGGTCTTGAACCCAGGCTCTCTAGCCATTGCGTTGTCTCAATCTATCCTCTCTTTCAGTCACCGGTTCGTCTTGTTATATATTTCTCCTTGAATTGCATGACGCCTATAAAAAGTGATTGAATCTAATTTCCAGGGACACCAGGACAGTCTACTGCCGGTTGATATTCTGCCAGCACAAGCCAAGGGTAGACGATTTTCAGAATATATTCCATCTGCTCGCCTTCCAGATATCACTGACTGACCATTTTATTTATTAAAAAGTAGACACAAAACACAACTGAGGAAACTACTAATAAAGTGGCATATAACGAGTCCTGTGCATTTTCAAAATAATGTCTAAGCTGCCTTACTGGGAATTTTCCTCCTTCAACACTTCACACATCGTGTTTTCTATCTCTTTATTAGACTGCTTCATCTGGTCCACCATTTCATTTCTCCGTTCCTGTAGCTGTTTGTAATGTAGATAACAACTGCTACAACTATCCAGGAATGAGCTCAGTTGCTTCTCAGAGGATGGTCCATGAGCAGATACCACTTCAGCCAGCGTTGTTGCAATCATCACTGGAAGTAAAAATCAATGCACTAATAGCTGTATTTAATGGTTTTTACTCTATACTGACAGGTGATGTCCTATAGTTTGGATTCATACGTTAGTTATCAGTGCACTGGAGTTGTATGCTCATGATTGTTCCATAAAAGGAATAAAAATATTGTGTATATGGAGAAGCGCTGGCTTAGTGGGTAGCACATTCGACTTTGGACCAGTTCGCCCAGGTTCGATTTCCAGCTTGCGCGTCATTTTGTGCTTTTTCCCTCACCGGATTCAGATCACGACATTAAATAAAGAAGGTTCATCCATAGAGCACCAACTCCAACAGGCAAGCCATCCATGGACCTTCCTAAGAATAAGCCATTGGCTCGGTGATGCCATCTATGTAAACAATATCATCTTATCTGAAATGTTACCTTACCATGACACCACCTGACTGGATGCGCCTGTCGTTACCCTAGCAAGTCGGTGACATCTGTCATCCATGGGCAGAAAAAGGAACTACATCCCTACCCAGCAGGACACGTACATTGTAAGTCTAGAAGATCCGCAGACACTTGCTGACAACTGAGTTGAAGATCGGCTAAAATCTCGGATGCATTCTCAATGGTCACATCAGGGTGTCCGATCTGAGACTTCAATTCTCCCGCTTTGTCCATTTGCGGCTGCAATAAAGCCGGAGATATATGATGATTAATATATTTTAGCCTAATGTCTCGAGGTTAGGCGATCAAATGATTTTTTATGGTAGGTATTGATCCATCTATATGCTAAAACTGCGAAGATGACAACTTTTATCTACAAACTAGTCAGGAGCATAGATCTGCAGAAAGACAAGAAGTGATGCGGTTATCGGGGTGGGGCTATTTAATAATTGGCTAAAGAGTTTGTAGATTTCGCGGACTTGTAGATTTTAAAGATAAATTATGTCTTCAAACTAGTCAGGAATTTAAGATTTGTAGAGAGACAGGAAGCGAGCGATGAGTTTGTCAGGGAGTGGGGCTTGTCAGTCTTGGTCGGAGAGTTTTGTAGATTTGCACACACTTCAATGAAACCTGTATCTACAAACTGGTCAGAAATACAGACTCGTAGACAGGTGGAAAGTGATGGGCTTGTCAGGGTGGGGTTTTACACACCTACAAAGTGGGAGGTAAAATTATACAAATTGTACAAAATGCAGATTTTTTAAGATACCTACAAAGTCAAAGTTACAATATTTAAACCAAAATATAAATTTGTTGAAAGGCCTAAAAGCCGCAAACCTGGATTTGAGTAGAGGCATGCTATTTGATCTATTATATGACCGTGAATACATGAAGAAGATCTTTGAAAAGTTCTCAGATGCCCTACAATTGGATCATGAGGAGTAAATTGATCTGGGCTTCGATTCCTGCTAAATTTTCAATCGGTCAAACCGTCAAGCGTCATCTATGGTCACACGGTCATTAATTTCAGGTGACCATGACTTGAGAGCATCCACCGAGTGACTGACTCTCCCAGTCGGTGACTAATTCAACCAAGAAAATAACCAAGCCAGGTAAGTAAACTGGTTACTCAGTCACTGACTCAGCGTAGTGAATTACGCGCAGGCTTCTAATTCTAACTTCTAGTGATACTGATAGTACTTGACTTTTTAGTACCATGGACGGAGTCCATCATGGAGATTTTCTTGGAGAGGGATCGTTGTCCAAGTGGTACTCTCCTCATAAGGTTTTGAAGAAGACAGACTCTGACTACTGCCCAGCCTTAAACATTAGACTTAGAGTAGACGTTCATCAAATGGTCAAGAGTTGGAGCTAGTCATCTATCTAATTACTAATACTAGTGCTACTTTAAGTTTAACTACTCACTCACTGTCAAGTCTCAACTATTCATCTCAATTTCATGATTCAGTTTTTCTGATTTAATCAATTGACCTGTCGACCCAACTCTCAAGACAATGAATGAGTGACTGAATAGTCTAGAGTAGACTACATGTACAACTACGCCTACAAGACTACGAGTAGACACGACTGTGAAGAGCAACATTGATGCTTGTGATTTGTAAATAAATGTAACTGTAAGTGTAACTTACAGTTACAGTGTAACTGTAACTGTAACTGTAGTGTAAGTAACTAGCAAGTGTAACTCACTAACTGTAACTAAGTAACTTACTACTAAATGGAAGTGTAAGTTTTGTGCTTTTTCATTCATTCAATTCACAGAGTGACTGACGATTTGGCTGGTGGTAAAATCATTTTCCATATTGGACATTTCCAAGAACAATACCTGAAGAGCACGCAGCAACAGAAGTAAAGGAACCGGACAATTTGGATCGTCGTCTGCAAGTTTATAGAGCCCTTAGCATGCGCGGTATAGTAAGCTAGAGCCCCATCCACTTCTATCAGGAACTTGTTCTGTGGCTTTTAGAGAAAAACCATAGAGAAATTAAAAAACCTTTCAAAGCCGGCAAGCTGGCAGAGAACATGGATGTTTCTCGTTCTCTAGGATCTGTAGGATTTTGTCATTGATCGACCAATCAAATAGAGTGGTCGGATAGCCGTTTGATATATACCCTGCAAAGTTTTGCCCGGTGGTGCCCAATTTCGACAACATTGTAAGCCAGCAGCACACAGCCAAAGCACCAATGTCTCATTGAATTTTTCCCTTACCCAATTGAAATGAATGGCATTGAACACAGACTGAGCTATAAATTGCATATGGTGAAAGAACTGTGATCTATTGCAATCCCCCAAACTCTCATACCAGTCAAGTCAATCTAAATCCATTCCACAACCTTCACCTTGGATACTCACAACATAGCCTCACAATATTAACGAATTCTAAGTGTTTACCAGCAACTGGCGTATTTACAGCCATGTGGTCATTACAAATTTATATTAAAGTTTAAAGTTTAAAATTCATGTACTCGAAGATAAACCCAAGTATGAACAGTACGTCAAACCTACCTATTCTGAGCTGATAAGACATGGTTTATGTTGCGTGTGTATTCATAAAAGCATCTCAATTTTAAAAGTTTCTAGTAATTTATTTACAAAAGCTTTAGTCATCTGCAACTATATACATGACAGACAGCTGAATCAGGAGCCAGCCTAGTCATTGCAGTCTTTCGTTAAACAAGAGCCGAGTGGAATGGAAAGTATTTCCTATGCTGCCTGAGCAGTATAAAAAAGGTTTCCAATAAAGAGAAAGAGTAACATAAGTAGAGAAATCCCACACAGTTACTAAAATAGTTGACCGGCTCTTGTGCCATTTGCTTGGGAAGTGTCTCGCTGATCAAGACCGTCTTTACTTTTTACCCTTGGGTTGAGCTCCATTCCTGGGAGGAGTCAGTGGTCGACCCTGGCCGCTCAGAGTACCAAAGCCGAGCTTCTTTTTATCAGCTGGCTTCAGAATCTATCAAACATATTAGCACAATGAAACTGCGCATCAAGACATGCAGTAGCATTGATTTTTTCTAGTTTTGTATCGATTGTTCTGTGCTATAAGCGAATGCAATGTAATTAGCAACCATGAAACATCCCATAAAGTGATGGGCATAAAGGAATGCTTTCTGGTATCTGTTGTACTCACCTGAAAACTGCACATCAACGTCTCATCCACGCTCATCATAGCTCCGGCGTTATCAAACTCTCCGCAGTAATTCGGCGCTGAGAACAGCGTAACCAACTGTCTCTTAGCAAAAAACTCGTATCCATCCTCAACAACCTAAACAAAACAACATAGGGGATTAAGCAGGCAGTCCATGCGCGGATACCATTCAAGCCACCGACTTGCCGCCCAGGCACAAAAGCTTACCTGATGAGCGCGACATATCAAATCGAGATCATGTTTGTGTAGGAACTTGGCGACCACCTCGGCACCAAAGGTGAAGGATACACCGCGGTCATTCTCTCCCCAACCCATTGTCTCCTTGTCGGGGTCAGACCAGAGCAGGTCACAGAGTAGACCGTTATCAGGCACATCTGTCGGTCTCATGATACGGCGAATCTGTTCCATGGACTGTAGGTCTGGACTCAATCCTGTATGCGAGGGAATATACGGGTTTCAAATGGGCAATGATTGCGTTACAAGAGCATCGTATAAAATTATAACTGTATTGATTACTTAATGTAATGACTATCATGAGGACGGTTGTCAGTTTCAGGAATGTTAGGCATAAGCTGCAGTCGCTCACCTCCATGACAGCAGAAGATCTTCTCATCGATGATTGCAGCAATCGGCAGACAGTTGAAGCAGTCTGTGAATGTCTTCCAGAGTTTGATACTGTATCGCCTTTTACCTTAAATTATAACAAAAACACAACCGTAGTCATATGCGCAAGACCATAAAGCTCGCCAAATCTAATACGGGTTGCTTAGCAACTAAACCAGTATTCGGTCTGGTACGGTTGGTAATACACCAGACGGCCTAGAATGACGCAGACCAACACATATAAAAGTGATAAAGGGTCTGTCTAGGGCGGATGGGTGTACTCGGCCATGACGGGAAACCCTGTGGCCTACTCACATTCATCGTAGAATCCATAGATCCGATTGATGCTGGCGCACTCATGGTTGCCTCTCAGGAGGAAAAAGTTCTCTGGGTATTTGATCTTGTAGGCCAGAAGAAGGCATATGGTTTCCAGCGACTGCTTGCCTACAGTGGAGAACTCCCAGAACTATTCTCATTTGCAGAATGCATATAATTTTATTGGCAACCAGGCTAATAGCAAAATTATTAATGCACCACTGAGCATTATAACGCACCACAATCAGAGCGAGTAACAACTTTTACCCAAGTGGGCGTCCTAATCCATTGCATATAGATATTATTTAATGCCATCGAGTGGTATGTAGTCACAGGTCCATTTGCTTTTTCTTTGAAACCTGTGTTCACCACTCCAGTATTAAGCTGGATTTGGTATGGGCTGTAATGAATAGGGGGTTTTTAGTCCAAGCCCAGCAGTTGCGTCAGCTGAACTATTAATCTTTTCCAATCACACGCGTTATCAGATAAGAATGGACCAAGAAATACCATCCACTGTACAGATATCCCGAGTAAAGCAATACGAGATGTAGCAAAAGGAGACATACCTCTGTCTACGTAGTCACCGAGGAAAAGATAGTTGCTCTCTGGAGGAAATCCACCATACTCAAAGAGTCGCAGCAGGTCATAGTACTGGCCATGAATATCACCTGTAAGGGGATATCATTAGAAATTGAAAAGTAAAACTAGTTGACAAATGTTATCGGTCCGTTCGCATGTAACATCAAGTGTCATTTGATAGGACATGAAGTCACTTACCGCATATTTTCAGTGGTGCTTCCAACTCCAGCAGAATTGGTTGACTCAAAAAGATTTCTCTGGACTTTAAACAGAGGCCTCTGATTTCGGCTTCGTTCAGCTGGACGTTCTTTCCCGGTCGTGATCCTCTTACTACAAACGAGCAATAAAAGACAATCGGAGAAAGAGAAGCGTACTATGGGATCCATGATATAGAAAGGTAGAATAACCGGAAGGATTTCAAATTCGCTTTACTGATACAGATCACACCATCCAAATATTCGATACAGTGAATTTTTTATACCAATATTCCAGTTAAGAAATCCCTGACATCATTCAACTAAAATACAAGCGTAATGAATCATTAATCTCTGGCTTAAAAAGGGGTCCATGGGCATTGCGTCAGAAATGACCAGACCTATTATTGAGGGTGCCCTAAGTAAGCAGTAGGCCTAACTTTAACAATTGGTCACCAACAGTCCGGCAACAAGTGATCAAATCAGACCTAGAAAGCGATTGGGCGGGGACACCAACGGTCATTCACTTGCTAATTACCTTTTATCAACTAGGAAATCAATGATAGTATAGACTGGTTAGTAACTGCATTGCCGCTAAACTCTGCTCAATTAAATTACTCATGCAAGCCCAAATTACTACCCCATGTAACTGCATAGTCAGAATATTATCAGTTTCAAGACAGTCCCAAAGCAGCATAGGACTACATTAACAAATTCAGGTTTTCATACCATGTCTCAGAAGCCAGGCTATTTACTTAAACCAGACAATATCATTGAGAGGGTGTCTTTATTAAACACACTGTAGTGTGTATGTTCTGGCATCAGAGGGAGGACAGTTAGGCATGGGTGTGCCGTCCAATGAGTTGGGCGTGACCGACTATTAGTCAAGTTGTTTTTATTAGAGCAGTCGACTGTCGACTGAATATGGACTTTCCTGATTACTCAACAGAGAAGGCCAAAAGGGAATTTTCTTTAGATGATTTGTACTTTCTGTTTGCATAGTTGACCAGGACTTATGTGGACTGTGAAATAACTCACTGAATGATTGAATCGAATAACTCAACACCTCAGCTCATGCCCATTATGATCGTAACATGGAACTACTCACTTATGCAAAAAATTACGATACACAATGCACCAAGCCAAAAAGAAAAACTATATTAAAGACACAAGTCAGTGGCAGAAACCAACACCTTAATAGTTACTAACAAGGTTACCTGGCTGAAAGTCGGCCAGTCGGTGTTTTTGTTTGTTTTGTCACCGCTTCACAATCAGTGAATCACAGTCGTTACCCGAAGTTTTTGTTCCAACACAAAGACTGTTCGTATTGCCGCCAATAGCTGACTCAATTACTAAGGTACACCGTCACCCCACATCTATTTTTAACAGCAAACCGTCGATACAAATACAGCTCGCACCATGATGAAAAAATTTCAATTGTAGCTGAACGTACGCAGCCTCGTCTTACGCCTCACTCTCAGCTACACCGATCCGACCAACTGGACTGGTCAGGTGTCGGTATATCAAGATCTTCTTGGCCGAGAGGACTATCGAGAAACCGGTGATTTCTCTACATCTTCTTACCTTCTAACAATCGAGCTATGATACTGTCAATGCTCAGCTTTTCCTCCATTTGAATATATTTTGTGTACTTTAAGGCGTTCAAAAGACGGTCGCGAAGCCTACTTCCCAATCAAAATGGCGGAAATCAGAGAGCGAAACAGGAACAGGGCTGTCTCCGATATCTCCACACATCGACAAGTTTAGAAATTTTCGTATTTTCTACAATATATCCAGGCAAAGCCACTAATTTTTTCGATTTATAGCCAGATCCTTGTCAAAATTATAAATGAGGGAACTAAAAACATAACTATATTGGTATACTCTGCTCGATATATATTTTTCCTGAAACACTTTTGATATTGCGTCTCCAAGGAGATCACACAGAGTATAGACAACTCTCAAAACGGTAGTTCTCGCTTGAGATAACGAGAGAATCAATCCAAGACTCCCAACAACGCATCATATGCGCTTGACTTCATCACAGGAGAAAATCGTCTCAACGAGCCCAAATTACTGCTACACAGTAGCAGTAATTTGAGTTTATCATCTCTACTCCATGTCAGCTCATGTCATCACTTGAGTCGACCTGCAGGTGAGTGAGTGATGGGGTATTACTGACTTGTTGAACGAAGAATGGAGCACTCAAGTAATCAGGTTTCACAAGTTTGGAAGTTGGGCGTCTAGTGAAAATGAAAATCTAAATGTGTACCCTGGTGATATGATTATTCACACTACTGACCTATTGCAAATCAACTTGTTATGATTTTGGATATAATTTTGGTCACTGTAAAAGGTGTAGCCTTAGAGAACGGTATATATTACCACCGCTAAATGCACATCCTAACAAACAGCGATTGTTTTTCAATTTATGTGGATTTAGGTATCATTATTCAATTTCTTTTACAAAAGGATCTTATGCAAGAGCCTAGATTGAACTTAAATGTAAAAAAAAATATTCACATTCTTAACAAAAAGTGCTGGTAACCTGAACTCTGAATGCATGGAATGCGTGAACATCACGTAAACAATGGGTCACCAAAAGAGCTATCGAGGCCTTTCACCATTGTTAAATTAAATTTGCAGAAGAGTCTACACAATTATTTGAGTTTTGACGTGTAACTAACATGAATGAAGTACATGATATCTCCCGGATAGCCAACCATACTCATGTGGATAAGCATATCGCGGATGGCCACTCTGGTGCCACCATTCTCTTTATATTTGCTACCTGTTTGATGGGAGGTGAGTCATTGAGTTGCCATTTTTTTGCCATATCACGTATGACATCCTCACCATTATGTGAAGCTGCACCATTATTTTTACACCAATTGGTATGGAGGACCGCGGGTGGGCCAGTATCAATGCTCCACCTCATAGTAAGACATGTTTTTGTTTTGAGCTAGGAGTGATGTGAGGACCTCACACTCACATCGGGAGCCCACCATGACCGGGGTTCAAGTGGTAGTCCACGCCTGCGCTACCACTGAGCTATCTTGTTATACCAAAGTTCAGCCTGAGACTAAACTAGGGGTCTTATTTATTGATAATTACTACACCCAGTTATGGAGAGCGGATGTTGCTAAATACAGCTACGATTCAGGATTAGGTCATTATGGTGAACATGAGCAAAAGGTGCATTTGATTGGTATAACTAGGCCAAACACAGCAGCCCAATTGATGAGAGTATGGGCGTGTTTGAATACCTAGCAGCTATGATCAGCTAATTCTCAGCTGATCATTTTTTATTATCCAACGGCTAGTCAAGGCTTAAATAGGCCTGAATATTTAATATCTTAGCAGCTAGGTATCCAAATGCACCCTATACTTCGAAAGCTTCAGACCACTTTATCTTTTGTTCCAATCAGTTTTGGATAGCAGGGTTAAAGAGAGTAGACACGCACCTAGAGTAACCTTTTCTATGGAAGACACATTTATCCATCCCAAAAACATGCCAGTGAGAAAGTAATGCTATTGATTTTAAACAAACCAATCTTTTCTTGCTGCTGTAACTTGACTTACATTGGTAGTCGTTAATTGTTTAACTGGTTGCACATACATCCAGTAGATGTCTACACGGAAACACCTACCTACCTTATTCAGTTATATGTATACATCAATAGCCCAAAGAGTTGCCTTTTCTATTGGGGCACACTGATGCAAGAAGAAAGCTCCCTAATGACACGATCAACCCAGCAAACGCTGCATAAAATACACCCAGTAGACGCATTGTTGCACCACCACTGACAGCTGTTCCGTCTTGCTGACACGAAATTTCTTTTTATCGATATACAATGTTTTTTCAGCTCTGTTGAGAAGCTTACTAAAGGACACAAACCTTCCATTCACTGTGGCTGTGTTTGTGATGGGCTGCGCTCTGGGCTTGCTGTCTGCTATTAGAGATGAGGTGACACAGTACACACTGATGGCAGAAATCGATCCACATCTCATGCTGCATATCTTTTTGCCAGTCCTAGTGTTCGACTCAGCTTATGCCTTGGAGACTCATACATTTCTGAAGTCATTCCCACAGGTTGTGCTGTTGGCCGGACCAGCCTTCAGTGAGTATCACCAGCAAGTAAAAATTATCCCCTTTATGTTATGTGGTAAGCGGTCTATGTCTATACTAGGCTATGCTATATGCATCCTTCATTACTCATGTCTAACTGTGAAACATGCTCAGTGAATGAATATATTCATGTATTATAATGAAGATACCGAATTCATCACAAAGTGATATGCATCATCTGAGAAACGCTTCTCATCTGTGTTTTTCCATTTCAAAAGGCAAAGTAGTGACACCACTGCATTATGAATGAACCCTCCCATCACATCATGTACTGCACCTGCTATATATTAGTGATATACTTCTTATCTATACATATACATACACTGTATCTAAACTAGCATATACATTTACTGTATCTATACCTTCATACATACACCGTATCTGTAATTATGTACATTTATTGTATCTGTAATTATGTACATTTATTGTATCTATATTTGCGTGCATTTACTGTATCTGTACTTACTTACATACATTTTATCTAAACTTATATACATACATTTACTATATCCATGCTTACTTGGATGAACTGTATCTGTACAGTATGTCATCGTTTGTATTGATAGTTGTGACATTTGTACTGACAAGCATACTCGTGAAATTCATCTTTCCATACAACTGGAGTTGGCCTCTCTGCCTTGCGTTCGGGGTAGTGATCAGTGCTACTGATCCAATAGCTGTTGTTGCTCTGCTGCAAGAGCTGGGTACGTATGTCTTTCTTGGATTATCTGTTTTTCTGCCAACCAAGGTAGCCTGAGTGTAAGGACTAAAGAGTTTAAAAAGCGTTTTTTTTCTGGAAAACAATGTTGAAATATTTTTTGAGAGATCCACATTCATAGGTTACACCCAGAAGTGCCTAGTAGAATACAGCTCATAATTCAGTGTTTTCCTCAGGGCACATTGGACTTTGAAAACAATTTCTGTCACTCATAGCACGTGAGTCCGTCGGAATTCGCTTAAATTACATAAAACATAATGCACCCGAAAACATACTGTTAGTGGTATTAAAACAACAGGGCTATCTCCTTGACTCCACTCCATTATTAATGCATGGTTGCAGTGACAGATAAGAAGCTAGCTATATTGATCGAAGGGGAATCCTTGCTGAATGATGGAGCAGCGCTTGTTTTTTTCACAATTTTCCTGCAGCTGGCACGAGGGGAATATAGCAAAGGAAATGGTATGCAACTATATAATCCAGACAGGGATTTTATCCCAGCTAATTATCTCACAATACAAAGCATTTCCTAAAACTTCCAAAGACCGAAATCACTGTCAATACAATGGATTCTCGATATCTCTAGTATTCTGCGCAATGTCACTCAGTGCCAGTGATCCTTTGGGATATTGCACTCTGGTGAATTCAAGTATATAATAATTTCGTGCATTTCATGACATCTAGTAGACTATCTAGAACATTATGCGAGGAGTTCATTTACTCACAACAGTAGCCCGTGCTGACCGTGTGGTTCCGACTTCCAGCCCATGCAGGTTCTCACGGTTGCGAGCTCACCGATCTACCACAGAACTTTTCCCACTATCCCTACGCGCATATATATGACTGATGAGTCAGTGTCCGCGCATATATATGACTGATGAGTCAGTGTCCGATATATACTAACACTGTCCACTCTGTGCAGTTATTGGTGAAAGAATGGTGATCTTCTTTATGAGAGTGGTTGGTGGTGGTATAATACTGGGTTACATCATGGCCAAAATCTGCTCCACATGGCTTTCTAAAGTGTTTAATGATGCCATTATAGAGACTATTATCACCATATCAATACCATATGTCACCTACTTTCTTGGTAAGTGCATATTACTGCATTATGTTGAACCGTTTCATAGGCTGTAGTGTTACCAGAGATTTTTATCTCTGATATGTATGCTGGTAATATCCATGAAAACAGCAATCTAGCTCTACATTGATAATAGAGTTATCCTTCTATGGCATTATGACCCAAATCGATATCTAAGTGCCTTCTGTCAACATGCAGACTCTACCCTGAAGGTGCTTTGAATATTAAATTGATTTCTTGTTTTTTTCTTCTCGGGCACTTAGTCACCCTATTTAGCAGACCTCGGAGCCTGAAACTTGTTTGAGTGATAGAAGCTAGGAATTATGTGAGGAGCTTACTTTCACAACGGACACTCAGCATGACTAGGACTCAAATGCTGGCTCTTTCGATATTGACCCAAAAGTTCTAGCCATAGAGCCATCCTGGACTTGAATGTCACAGATACATATGTTGCTCTGCATGAAACCTTTTACCATTTTGACAGCGGAAGCAGTGTTTGGCGTGTCGGGAGTCCTTGCAGTAGTCGTTGTGGGTATAGTGCTGAGCAGTGAAAAAACCAGTATCAGTCCCGAAGTAGAGAAATTCCTCCACAGGTTAGTGAAACAGGCAATAGTAGGATCAAAATAAGAACCCGAGTTTCTTCAGAGCTGGCGAAGGTGAAGGTTGTGAGCAAGAGGAGTAACGCCGTTGCCGAGACAAGTTGGCTCTCTAGCCACTTCACACAGCTATTGGGTAAAGGGCAACCTTACCTTTCAGTAGTATACAAATAAACTGGGATAATTTTAATAATTTGTTTACATATACATGTACATCTACACGTACATGTACATCTACACGTACATGTACATCTACACGTATGTGTACGTATACGTATACTCATACTCATACTCATACTCATACCCATACCCATACCCATACCCATACCCATACCCATACCCATACCCATACCCATACCCATACCCATACTCATACTCATACTCATACTCATACTCATACTTATACTTTCGGGAGAATTTTAGTTGTAGAGGGAAGTGGTGAGAACAAATGCTATTAATTGTGTTATCTTGTTGCATTCAGGCAGTGGAACTTGCTAGCTTTCGCTAGTAACACATTGATATTCTCACTGGTTGGAGTCGTAATTGCCGAAAATATCATTAGAGAGATGAGTGATGCCAAGAACACCTATTCAGCTATAGAGTGGTTCTATATGGTGGCTCTTTATATGGGCATCAATGTTATTAGGTATGTCACACTTGCCTTTTTTGTTGTCATACACTGTAAGCTGCGGGGTTGGATACTTGTTTTTTTTTCACCAGTTATGGCTTAGCATGGAGCACCACAAACGGGTTCAGTATCAATGTTCCACCTCAAAGGGAAACTTTTTCATTTTGAGGTAGGATTAATGCGAGAGGCCCATACTCACTACGGGAGCATGTTATGTTGCTAGCTCAGTGCTCTATCACTGAGCTATACCCCTATTCCTATACAACGCCGCAGCTAAGTGAAACCAAAATTTAAATTGCTGAGCTCTAAACGGTGTAGCAGAGATGATACCATAATGCAAACCAATAGCGCAATAGATATAATTATCGCGTGGCAAACAATATGATTGGATTTATCAATCTGGCGGTAACTGTGGTACAGGTATGTGGGTGGATTTATCAATCTGGCGGTAACTGTGGTACAGGTATGTAGGTGGATTTATCAATCCGGCGGTAACTGTGGTACAGGTATGTGGGTGGAGTTATCAATCCGGCGGTAACTGTGGTACAGGCATGTAGGCGGATTTATCAATCCGGCGGTAACTGTGGTACAGGTATGTAGGTGGATTTATCAATCCGGCGGTAACTGTGGTACAGGTATGTAGGTGGAGTTATCAATCCGGCGGTAACTGTGGTACAGGTATGTAGGCGGATTTATCAATCCGGCGGTAACTGTGGTACAGGTATGTAGGTGGAGTTATCAATCCGGCGGTAACTGTGGTACAGGTATGTAGGTGGATTTATCAATCCGGCGGTAACTGTGGTACAGGTATGTAGGTGGAGTTATCAATCCGGCGGTAACTGTGGTACAGGCATGTAGGTGGAGTTATCAATCCGGCGGTAACTGTGTTACAGGTATGTAGGTGGAGTTATCAATCCGGCGGTAACTGTGGTACAGGCGTGTAGGTG
>Ga0224501_10001245_pt1 | contig 19732 bp, 29 predicted proteins | sample SF_Oct11_sed_USG_4_FD_169105 | JGI IMG/M metagenome (GOLD analysis project Ga0224501, IMG submission 169105) | Sediment microbial communities from San Francisco Bay, California, United States - SF_Oct11_sed_USGS_8_1 | ecosystem: Environmental > Aquatic > Marine > Sediment | place: USA...
TTAAATTTCTTTCCTTTTAAATCCATAAAATCAACTAGATTATTTTTCTTCCCTTATTTCTTTTATTTTGTCGTACATCAACTCTATTCTTTTTTGTTTTTCTGTCTTTAAACATTTAAATTCAATACCATGAAGCTCAAATACTTCTTGGTTTTTAATATTGATTTCAAGTAAGTCTTTACTAGTACACCTCTGAATTCCGAATAATGATACTAATAACAAACACGCCATTAAAAACTCAACCATTTTTTTCCTTTATAAAATTAACTATTCCACTAACCCTTGTTCTAATGTCTCCCCATTCTTTCCAGCGTTATATGCCAAAACAAGGGCCTCTTCTATAGAGTAAACATCATTAAAATCTCTGCACAAATTAGCATCTTCTGGCTCACCATCCGTGAAATCCATTTTTAATGTTTTCTCTTTAGTTTCAATTGTAATTTTAAAGCTATCTCTGTAGTCATATTCTTCTAACTCTTCTTCACTGCGGCTTTTTGTTAAAATTTTCATTCAATTCCCCTTTATAAAATTGATTATTTTGCAATGCCATATTAGACATTAAGCCCCATTAAAATATTTTTAATTGAATCTACAGTGTACTCGCACAACATACATATTATATCGGAGTTGTTTTGTTCAATATAATTTTTAGATAAACAATTTGCTTTTAATACAATTTTTATATATTACATATTAACCAACCATAATTAATCTAAATCTCAACGTGTAATTATTACAGAGTGGTCAATATTAAATATCCAGAATTTGTTAAATACATTGAAAAAATTGTTCTATATCAAGCAAGAAACAAAAAACATGCATCATGGTCGCTTGCTAGAAAATGTGAATTAAATTTCACAACAAGGCAGCTAGCAGTCAGATGCAACGTATCCCACATGACCATATCAAGGTGGATTAAAAAGGCAATTAAAGACGGTGTACTTAATTATAAATATCGCAAATTAAAAACCAAAGCTTTAATGCATAGAGATATGAGATTTTACACAGTAAATAGAGTGGTTAGAATTTTAAGATCTATTGCAAAAAAGAAGGTATATAATATTGTTAAAACAATCATTAAAAACAAACCTGAAAATGTTACACTAAAATATATTTTAAAAAATATAAATATAAGCAAGCACTCTGGAACTAAATTCTTTGGAAAAACAAAGCTAAACATTCTCGCATCACCTGATTTTTTTGATTTTATGGTCCCATTAGGAAAAAACGGCGCATGGGTTAATCTTTCAGAATTTGACGCGAGGATTAAAACGGTAAAGAAAAAACAAAAGCGAGCTTCTGAGAAATTTGAAAAGGAAATGTTTGATCAAATGTTTAAGTGTTTGGCTTAATATATAAATATTATATTGAAAATAACTTATTTATCTAATAATTATATTGTTAAAATCTTGAGTAATTTTATAAAAGGTTGTTGCGAGTAAATAACTATCCTTTGAATCAAATGAGAATACCTTGTCAGGTATATATCACCTAAATACTCGCAAGCGCTGGGGTTGTTTATGCAGCCTCAGTATTTATTAAACTTTAATGGGGGGGAAATGAATAAAGTTATTTTAATGGGAAGATTAGGACAAGCACCAGAGCTACGTTATACTCAAAGTGGTGATGCTGTATGTAATTTTAGTGTTGCAACAAATAATAAGTGGACCGATGAGAACGGTAAAAAGCAAGAATCTACCGAATGGCATAGAGTTGTAATGTTTAAAAAGCAAGCTGAAAACTGTAATCAGTATTTAGTTAGTGGATCTAAAGTTTTGGTTGAGGGTAAGTTAAAAACTAGGCAATGGGAAGATAAGGATGGTAACAAGCGTTATATTACTGAGATTAGTGCTAACAATGTTCAATTCTTAGATAGTCCGAGTGAATCAACTCAATCAGAAAATAAACCAAACAATAAACCGAATCAAAATTATAATGTTAGCACTAATGCTAATTTTGCGGCAGATGACATTCCATTTTAAATAAAAGTTAATTGGGGCTTAAATGAAAAAGATAATAGAGTTCGATTATGTGGTAGAGCACGAATCTAAGTTAAATAGTATGATGACATTTACAGTCAAAGCAGAAATTTCAAATGGAAACCGTTTAACTAATGTCGTTATATTAGATGATAAAAGTCAGGATGTGACGGATCTGTTTAAATTTGCCTTTGAGTATGATTTTACAACCATTAGAGAAGAGCTCCACTTTAAGGTATATAATGGCCCAGAAATTAACATGCTGGCAATATAGGGGATAATGTGGAAAAGTTAAATATTTACCAAAAACACCTAGAGATAATTCATAAATTAAAAGCACCAAAGGGGAGATATAACAGCTTCGGTAATTTCTACTCAAGAAACATAGAGGATATTTATAAGTCTTTAAAGCCTCTTTTAAAGGAATATGGATGCACTCTTAAAATAGATAACGAAATGGAAGTTATACAGGAAAATATCTACAGAATATCTATAGCTACATTATTTGACACTGAGTCAAGTGATTCTATCACCACTAAAATGTACACTAGAGAATGTCTAAATCATAAAAAAATGTCACCTGAGCAAATGAGTGGGACAACGGCAAGTTATGGTGATAAGTACGCTATAGGTAAATTGTTTAACCTGGATGACAGCTTGGATCCAGACGAGATACCAGAAGATAATCCAAAAAATAACAAAGTATCTAGCAATCAACAAGAAGCATCAAAAACTGTTACATCATTAAAGAAAAAACTAAATGAACTTGGTTGGGTCAATGGGTTAACGGATGAAGTTAAGTTATACATAAATACTAAGGTTAAGGATGATAGGGCCTATAAACTTCTCCAAGAGTTGAATAAGGGTACTTATCTTGAGTGCAATGACTTTATAAAGGACCTTCTTAGTGTTTGATAAAAATGATTCAGAATCAGAGTGCATCAATTGCTTGCGAAGAGAAAAGCATGGTTTTGGCATGTGTGAAGAGTGTAAAACATTGCATAATTTAGAAGTTAAAAAAGATAAGGATGTAATAAAGATAGCTGAGAAAGTTAATAGAGATTTTAATGAAAAAAAGAGGCTTAGAAATGCAGGCAAGTGACTACAAGAGGCTTTACGAGATTGACCCTAGCGATTACATTAGAAAAGTATTAGGAGAGTTATCAGAGCTTTCTCAGGCCATTAATCACTATCACGAGGAAAAGGCAGGAAAAGCAGCGGTCATGGATGAGTTAGCTGATGTTGTGCTTCAGTGCGAAAAGATATTTTACCTATTAAGCGATTTCGATGATGCCAATTATAGTCATGTCACTGATGAGACTGCAGTTATTTATAAATACAAAGAAAGTAAACTTAAGAACATCACCGACAGAATACTGTAGTTGACCCATACATTATAACCGAATAAATATTTTACATATTGATTTAATGTTGTGATAATTAGTCACAACCCAGTGGGTTAAAATTTCATTCCAGTGGAAGGAATATGAGTCAAAAAGAAAAAAATCCTGTAGGTGCGCCTACAAAATACACACCCGAATTAGCTAAGAGATTGCTTGATTATTTTGCTATACCACTTACATACGAGAAGGTTGTAGGTAAAGACGATAGAGGCAATGATATAAAGGTAGAAAAGGCGAATAGACTTCCTACGGTTGAAGGTTTTTGTGCTCAAGAAAAAATATCAAAGTCAACATTCCATATTTGGAGAGCAAAACACCCCGAATTATCGCACGCATTGGGCATTGCAAAACAATTTCAAATGAATCATTTAATACAATTCTCACTAGATGGAACTTACAACGCTGGTTTTGCTAAGTTTTTAGCTATGAATATTAGTGACTATAGAGAGAAAATCGAAAATGATACCACAGGCGAAATTAAAGTAGTTGTGCCAGATGAAAGAGCAACCAAGCTTTAAATTAACTGATAGGCAATCGCAGGCATTAAACTTACTTATAAGTGATGCCAAAAATATCATGCTATATGGTGGCTCAAGATCTGGAAAAACATTCCTTATAGTGTGGGCAATATTTCAAAGAGCCGTTAATTGTCCAGGTTCAAGACATTGCATATTAAGACTTAGATTTAAACACGCAAAAAGATCAATCTGGCTTGATACTATCCCGAAGGTATTAAAGATATGCTTTCCTGATTTACCAGTTAAACCGAATAAAACTGACTTCTATTATACATTACCAAATGGCAGCGAAGTTTGGGTAGGTGGCTTAGATGATGCCGATAGAGTTGAGGCAATTCTGGGTAATGAATACTCTACCATGTACTATAACGAGTGCTCACAATTAGATTTTTCATCAATTAATATGGCCAGAACAAGGCTTGCTCAAAGAAACTCACTAGTAAAAAAATCATACTACGATCAAAACCCACCAGCTAAATCACATTGGAGCTATTGGCTATTTGAAAGGCAAATACACCCAATCGATGATGAGCCATTACAAGATCCAGAAAATTACGTGTCACTGTTGATGAATCCAGAAGATAACATAGAGAACATAGATGAAGAGTATTTAGAGCTCTTATCTAAAATGAGTGAAGCAGACCGTAATCGATTTCTAAGGGGTGAGTATTCCGACGAATCAGACGGGTTAGTTTACTATGCATTTAAACGTGATCATCACGTGAAAAAGACTGAGAAGAAGCCCGGTACCATATATGTAGGAATGGATTTTAACGTCAACCCAATGACAGCAGTTTTATTACAAGACATAGATGATTGCATTGTGTGCATAGATGAGGTTTTTCTGCCCAATAGTGATACCCCAAGAATGTGTATAGAGCTTAAGAGGCGAGGTTATTCTGGACTTGAGATAATACCAGATAGCACTGCAAGAAATAGAAAAACGTCAGGTCAGACAGATTTTGACATTCTAAAAAGTCATGGATTTAAAATAATGTCCACGTATAACCCGGCCGTTAAAGACAGGGTTAATAACGTAAATAGACTTTTCGGGCAGAATAAAATTATAATTGACCCTAAGTGCAAAAAGTTAATAAATGATTTAGAGCGTGTAATGTGGAAGGATAATAAACTTGATCAAAAAACCGACTCATTATTAACGCATATTTCGGATGCATTGGGCTATGGTTGCCATAAGCTGAAACCTTACTTTAAAATGGATTTAAAACCACGCACAGGAAAAAGATAACATGATCAAGAAAGTCGGCAATAAATACGTTTTATATTCTAAAGACGGTAAAAAGAAATTAGGCACATTCAATACAAAATCAGCTGCAGAGAAGCGCGAAAGAGAAATTAAATACTTTAAAAACAAATAGGTGTAAACATGGAAGTAAACTTACTAGATATAGGTTATAGAAAAAAACTGATTAATGAAATCAAGTCAGATGAGAATGTGCAGCGTAAAATTGTCAGTTATAAAAAGCAGAATATGCAAAATGATAACTTTCACCAATACGTTATCGAGTACCTTGAGAGTAAATTAGACCCAGAAACCGTTAATGAGCTAACTGTTTTCAGCAATGTTAATTTACAAAAGCGCATTTCTAAATCTGAAGCCTCTGTTTACAAGTATGGAGTAGAGAGGCAGTTTTTTACCGGTAATACTGAATTGGAAGAAATGCATGATGTTTATGACGACATTGGTGTGACCACAATGCTTCAAAAAGCAAATGAAGCTTATAAATACCAGGATCAGTGTTTGCTTCAAATTGTACCAAAGGATGGTTGTCTAAAACCGAGAGTATTATTGCCGCATCACTTCGATGTTATTCCTGATCCAGTTAATCCAGAAAAGGCATTAGGCTACATAATTAGCAATTTTGACAACACATCAAGAGATAAAATTAGAAGAGATAGCACAAGGGCAAGTCAAACTGGATTTAGTCAAGGTGACAAGTATAGAGATCAAGTAAATCAATCTATAGGTGACTATGATGATTCTAGTGCAAGGCTTGAAAGGTATTATATTTGGACTAATGATCTTAACTTTGTAATGGATGGTAGAGGTTACATACTAGATAAAGATACTGAAAAAGAGTTAAGCGATGTAATTGAGTATGGCGACCCCAATTTGATGTCACCATTATCTGAGTTTGAAGTTATGCCGTTTATCGATATTTCAGCGCCTAAAGACTTTGAGTACTGGGTAAGGTCTGGAGATGCTTTGTACTACGCCACTGTTATCTATAATGTAATTTTAACCAGTGAGTTTCAAGTAGTAGAGATGCAGGGCCACGCTCAACCATACTACAAAGGCGATGCTGAGCATATGCCGGAAAATGTGCGTATCGGTGTTGATAAAATGATTCATATACCAATTAACCCGAATAACCCAGTACAAGCTGAATTTGGTTTTGCTAATCCAAACTCGGACCTGGCCGGTGTTAGAGAGTTTAGAGAGTCGTGGCTTGCATCGTTTCTATCTAGTAGAGGTCTGGATGTTTCGATAGTTAGCGGTAAAGCAAGTGTGCAAGGTGCAACGTCTGGTATCGAGAAGCTGCTTCAAATGATTGAGAAGTTCGACGCTTCAATGTCTGATTTTGCTATGTTTAAGAAAGTAGAAGAGTCAGTATTTAAAGTTGTTTATCATTGGATAAAGGCACTTGCCAATGAGAGGGTAGACGGTAATCCAGTGTTGAGTGAAGTCTACCAAATAAATCTACCTGACTTTAATCAATCTAACCTATCGATTGAATTTAAAAAACCGGAAATAGTTAGAACAGACTTAGAGATATTGGAGACATTAGAAAAAGAGATTGAAATGGGGTTATCTTCTCGTGTTCATGCCTTAATGGAATACAGAGGTATGTCGCTTGAACAAGCGCAAAAAAGAGTCAAGGAAATAGACGATGTCGAAATGCAAGATAATAGAAATAGACAACTACCTGGACCCAATCCAGAAGATCAAGAGGGATTGGAGTTTTAGGGATTTTTGCCTAATTGGCATAGATAAAGAAACTGGCGAGTATTGCTTAGTAATTACTGGTGAGATGACTGATAGTGAGATCAGTTATGCGGCCCAATCATTAAATGATTTTAGATCGGGGTTGATATGAAAAGGAAGTTAACTAAATCTGAAGTTTCACAGAAATTCAACTTAAAAGAGTTGTTAGGTTACGAGCCTAGTAATAGACAAAAGAAGCTGTTTTTTGATCTTGCTGTAGATAAAATGGTTGAGCGTACAGTAAATGGAAGGGACATTGATAATAGAAAGTTTAAGCCATACACAAAGAGTTATGCGGAATTTAAAGGCGTAAGTAGGGGATCTGTTGATCTTGTTCTCAGTGGTGATATGCTAAACAGCTTTGAAGATTCACAAACAAAACAGAAAAACATTATTAAAATAGCAATTGAAGAAGAACAAACTGGTAAAGCACATGGAAATATAACTGGCAGCTATGGTAAAAAATCTGGTGATAAATCAAAAGCTAGAGACTTTTTTGGCTTTAAAGATAAGAAACAATTAAGCGATGTATTAAAAGAAGTTGATAGTTTGAAAGGCGAGTCGCCCTTGCGCGAAATTGGTGTTGATAATCTTGCAGCGCTCAGGGCAGCAATCAGCGAAATAGACATTGAGGCATCGTGATGGCCATTGCTAGGGTTAAAAATACACAAGCAGTAAGACGACTAGTAGGGTCAAGATTTAAAGTAGCTATTACAAAGATGCTTAGATCGAAAGAGCTCAGATTAAAAGTCGGTAGGATTGTTGAAGAGGATATTAGGAAAAACTTTAGAAAATCTGTGACAAGCAAGGCAACATTAGCATTTAGGAAATATTACGAAAAATATAACCCAACACATCCAGACTACAATAGACGTATAATTAACATTACCTTTACTGGTGACTTACTGGAAGATTTGGCGAAAAATGTTAAAGCTGATACGAATAAACTTGAATTAATAGTTGAGCATAGTGATAAAAAGCATAAACTATATAAGTTAAGAAAAAGAAAAGGTGGAAGAAAAAGGCACTCGCATAAGGAAATTAGCGAATTTGTGATTTCTAAAGGATATGATTATTTACAAATAACCGACAAGGCGAGTGCAAAAATAAGGAAGTTAGTTCAAGAAGAGCTGTTCGCATTATTGAAACAGCAGTTTAAATAACACGTATTGTTGACAAACTAACAAAAGGATTTGACAATGGAAGAAAATCAACAGTCTCCAGTGGAGACAACTCAGAAGACCAGTGGCGATGAGACTAGTGCGGCAAAGGACAAAGTAGCATACGACACGTACCGAAAAGCTTTAAGCGAAAAGAAAAATGTTCAATCTGAAAATGAGAAACTCAGAAATGAGTTAGAGCAGATCAGGAACGAAAAACTAAAAGCTGAAGGTAAAAAAGATGATGTCATTAAAAGCTATGAAGAAAAAATAGCTGCACTTGAAAAGGAAAACAGAAGCACTAAGCAATCCTTTGCATGGTCAACCCTTACAGGTAAGATCAAAGAGGAGGCGCTTAAACATGGCTGCAGTAATCCTGACAAGTTGATTAAACTGATGGATGATAATGAATTAAATAGCATCCAGATAGGTGATGACTTTACCATTGATACTGAGAGTGTTTCTAAAGTAATTGAAAAGAGTAAGCAAGAGAATTTCTTTTTGTTTAGTAACTCTTCTAAGAAAATTGCTGATGGTACACCCAGTGTAAAAATTGATGAAAAGGAAGATATTAGTAAACTCTCGAATGATGAGTTAAAAGAAAAAATTAAAAGTCTTTATAAATAGTTACCACAGGAGGGTAGAAAATGACTGTAGCAAAGAATGCAGACGTAGCTAATGTTCAGGAAGCATTGGTAGCAGAATTAGTACAAAGAGAATTACAAGCAGCTTCTAAGCTGGCAGGGTTATTTACTGATTACTCTGAGTTAGTTGGAAAGGGAACTTCATCTCTAAAGATCCCTAGATCAAGCTCTTTTAGTGTTCAGGATAGAGATAATGCAACACCTACAGCGGCAAGTGCATCGAATTTGACATTCTCTTTTGATCAAATTGACCTAGATCAATCTAAGTATGTTTATTACGTAATCCCTGGTGATGTTGAGCTAGATGCTAAACCATCTTACGAGATGACAGCGGCAAGTAGAGCAGCTTCAGCTCATGGTAGAAATATGGACATTGCTAGACTTGATGAGCTATGGACCGGTGGTACTGCAGCTTCTAACGTAGAGTATGATGTTGGTGTTTCTGATTTTGAAGCTACAATCTTAAATATGATTGAAGCAGCTGATGAAGCTGAAATGCTAGATGATGGAAATAGATTTCTAATTATCAGACCACAAGAAAGAAAAGCAGCCTTAAGCGTTGCTAACTTTGTTCAAGCTGATAAATATGGCGATAGAACACCACTTGTTACCGGTGAGCTTGGAATGGTTTATGGTGTTAGAATTGTAGTTATCAACCACGTTGGTACTGTAAATAACACTGATCTTCAAGTTGCTGCTCCATTTGGTGATGGTCACATGATTCTTTGCCACAGAGATTCACTTGGTTTTGCATTTCATAAAAGACCTATGCACGACATGGACAAAGCAATCGAGTATGGTGCTGGTTCTATGGCCCACACTTGGGACGTTAAATATGGTTTGGTTGCATTGCAAGATGGTGCTCTAATCGTTAGAGCTGGTAATTTTGCAGCTTAATAAATGAAGCAACCTTTAGGCAGAATACCCAAATATATAAGCGCTAGTAGTCTTTCGGGACTACAGCGCATTATGCTTAAAACTCAAATAAAGCTTGGGTATGGTGTTCATTGGTTTGATATTCAGAATGTGAATAAGAAATGGTATGCATGGTATTACGATAATGATGATGTGAATATGCATAACGTAAGGGAAAAACTTGACAGCGACAGCATCGGGGACAACGAGGGATAAGCAAAATAAATCCTATGTTGAATCACCTACTAGACCAGATTTTACAGCTCAAGAAGTCTTTATAGGAAATAACTCCATATTTGGACGTTTTGACAGAGTAGATGCTTCATATCCCGATGCCATTACCGAAGTATATACTTACAGCTTAAATGGGACCAACATAGGTACTATCACAGTCACTTATCTAAACAGTAACAAAAAGGATATAAGCTCGGTGGTTTATGTTGAGCTTTAAACTAAATCCACTCACCGGAAACCTTGATAGGATTGGTGATTATTTAAACAATAGAATTATTGTTAAATCAAAAGAAGATCTACAAAATATTGATTCAACAAAATTATATGTAATAGATGGTGTTATAGATATGGGTACTCAGTCAATTGAGATACCTAGTGGTGGCTTTTTTTGTACTGGTTTTGGTTATTTTGTATCTAAAATTTATTCTAGCGAAAATAATTATACAATGTTTGTTAATAAAACAGGTGAGCACTCAGGTGATTCTATAATGGGGGGTGTAACTCTTTTAACAAGTGGTACAAATTCACAAATATTTAACTTAGACAATCAAGGTAATTTCGGTGCCATTGAATTTAACACTGTTAATTTTGGTGACTTCACAGCTCCAACTACAAGTGTTGGGACTATAGCAAATTATAGGCAGTTTAGGACTAGGGATTTTGCATTGATAAATGTAAATGACGGCTTAACATTTGAAGGCACATGGTCTGGGGGTATGCGGATATTTGAGAGTATTCTACTATTCCTAAATGCTGGATGTGTTGCTTTTAAAAAGGGTTTAAATCTATCAATATTAGGGTCCTTCGTTAGCGATATAAATGCATTAAGCTCTATTGGAAATAATAACAATGTTGTTTTTGATTTTGATGAATCTAACTTCGCAATGGATTGGGGTTTTAATCTTAATGGTGCTAGGTTCAAAGGTAGTTTTGCCATTCCTAATATAGCACCAACTTCCACAAGGCGTTATTTTTCAGATTGCACAGGTGTTAAGAATACATTGGTTGGTGCTGGATGGAGTTTAAGCACTCAGGTTGAAACTACACTGACACAAAATACACCGACAAAATTACTTGGTACCACTACTTATAACTCAGTAATACATTTTACAACTTTAAATAATAATGAGTTTGTTTATGCCAGCTCTGTTGATCAAGATTTTTTTGTAAGCGGCTATATAACCATTGAAGGTAGTCCCGATAGGGAAATAAGAATTATTGTCAGGAAGTGGAATGATCAACTAACGTCCTATGAGGATGTAGAATCATATACCAGAATGATTACTAATGTAGTCGGGAATGTTGATGTGGTGGCTTATGGGATAGGTACGCCAGTTTCCTTAAGTCAAAATGATAGGATAGAATTATGGGTGGAAAATTTAACTGATAATACGTCAGTATTTTTACAAGAAGGTTCTTATCTTAGAGTGAAAATAGAGTCTTAAGTTTTGACCGCATTGCAAATATAAACTAGGATAAAAGATATGATTTTTATAAACTGCAAAAATGAACAAATTATACAGGTATCAGACAAGACACGCATTGATGTTTCAGATACATTTGTAAGCGGTGATGCTATTACTGACATAGCTATCAAGCCGGAGGCATCAGAATCATTTATAAGCGTGTTTAATGCCGATACTGACAAATGGTATCTGGATTGGGCCTACTCAACTAACGGTAGTAAAGTTATATCAGTGCAAGCAACGGATGGCGTACTGGTAGAAAATAAAGATTTCACAATTGAAGTTATTAGTGAGCAGGATGATAATTTATACTCAAATGACTCTCAATTATTTACTATTGAATCCGAGTTAAAAAGGTATATCGCCCCTGGAAGAAACTCATACATTAACATTCACAGAGAAGCCCAGCGCAGAATACTTGATTATTTAGAGAGAAAAAGAATTTATAACACTGATGGCAGTAGAATTACGAAAGATCAAATTAATATAGATGATGACATAGCAAGATGGTCACTTTATGAGGCGCTAGTTATTATCTATGAGGATCTAGTTGTGGCAGTTGGTGATAAGTTTAAAGATAAAGTTTTAGAATATAAAAATTTACGCTCACAGTTTAGAACTATGGGCGCTTTAAGGCTTGATAGGGACAAGGACGGAACTATTGAGCCTTCATCAGAATTACAGGAATTAAAATCGTATAGGCTGATAAAAAGATGATTGGAAGCATTAGGTCATATATTAAATCCAAAGTATCGGAAATTGATAGCGATTTAAAGCACAGTCAAAGCGCATTTTACAATGGCGACATACCAGAGACAACACTAGAAAACACATACCAAATAGAGTTAAATAACTTCAGTCAGGTATTACGAGAAGGGTATAACCAAGCCGATGTTGTAATGGTCCTTAGAATATTTGGTACTGGCGCAAGAAATGAAGTTGAAAATTACGATTGTTTATTTGATAAAGCGATTGAGATACGTGACAATATTATTAATTTAAAATCATTGGACCCTAACATTGATAGAAGTTTTTTAATCAATGCAGTTTCTGGTGATATTGAAGCTCAGACCATTGATGGGGATGACAATACATTTCAGTTTATTATAAATTTTACGCTAACAGTAGCGTACACTACGGAGGGTTAAAGATGCCTTTATGTAAGAGCTCTAAATCTACAGATCAAAGACTAGAAGCAATGAAGTGGTACTTTGGTGCTAGACATTGCAGAAAGATTACTTTTTCAGATGATACTGCTGGTGATCAAGGCGGTGATAGCTTTGATCTTAATGTTATCGATTCAAGTTATGCGGAAAAAAAATACCTAATTTGGTTAAATGATGGTGTAGCATCAGCACCAACACCAGCATCAGACCAAACATTAATCGGTGTTAGCTATACACAAGGTGACTTAGCGGCAGTTATTGCAGCGGCAGTTGAAGCTCAATTAATTGCTGATTCTGTTGAAGTTAGAATGGAATTAGTTGGTGCAGATTTAGAAATTCAAAATCATTTTGTCGGTGCTATCACTGCAGAGGTTATTGCCAATGCTCCAGACCTAGTCGCTTCTATTGAAAAGATTGGTTTTGGTGGTTATATTGGCCAAACTGGTGAGTCAGAGTTGACAACAACAGTTGAGGTTGTGCAATTACTTGATGATGCAAATGGTACAGTGCCTCTATCAGAAGTTATTACAGGATACCTTGCAGAAATTACAATCCCACTTAGAGAAATGACAACTCAAAGGTGGGAAGATCTGATCGGTGCTGTTACTGGTAACACTATCACAATCGGATCAAAGGACATCACAGGATGGGGTACTAAAAAATTATACAATGATTTATTTAGTTACTCAGGTAGACTTATTGGACACCCTGTTAGATTGGACAACTCAAACATTGATGAAGATATTGTAATGCTTTCAACAGCTCCAAAAATGAACAGCATTAATTTTAGTGGTGGGTCAGTACAGGAAGCTGAGTTTTTATTTACAAGTTATAAAAATGCTAATGCTCCAGAAGAGATTAATCTTCTAGCTAGGGGCGACCATAGCTTATATTAAAAGGGGTTTATATGAGTAGTGACATTGGTGAGTTTTTCACTAACGAGTACAGCTTTACATTGAACGGTGTTAAGAGTGTTTTTAAAGCTCCCACCGTTCAACACTTAGCTGATTTTAGAAAAGGTTTCAGAGAGGGTAAAGACGAGATCGAGGCATCAATAGAATTTTTGATCGAACTAGGTGTTAAGGAAGAAATTGCAAAATCACTTACACTAGATCAGTTAAATACTATTATGGACAAGATTTCTGATGTAAAAAAAAATTAAGTGCTGTCGATAGGACATTGATAAAGCTCTTGAGATTTTACCCACAATATAAGCTAGAGGATTTCCAAAATATGCAAAACCATATATTTGAAAAACTAGTTTTAGGAATGTCTCAAGTTGGTGCAGAGGAACAATTAGAGTTAATGGATGCCATTTCGTATCCGCACACAACAGACAAGGGTAGAAAAAGACAGCATCGCGCTTGGTACAAACTAGCACACCCAGAATACTTTGAAGCCAGAAAAGTTAAAACAACCGACATAGAGCTGGTGTGATATGGCCGATAATATTATTGTAGAGATTCAATTAGAAGCTTCAAAAAATAGGACGGCATTTAATTCTATTGAAAAGCAAGCTGAAGTATCTGGCACAAAAGCAGCAATAAAATTTAGCGATAATTTCTCCAAATCAATAAAAGCATCAATGACTAGAATTAAAGATTCTGTAGGTGGTGTCATTGCTGGGTTTCTTGCATTTAATGCTGTTAAAAATACATTAATAGAATCTAGCAGAGCAGCAATTGATTTTGAAAAGTCTGTTAGAGAAATTAATACAATATTGCCAAACAATACAAAGCTAACAAATGAGCAAGTGCAAGCATTAAGAGGATTAGCTAGACAATATGGCACAAGCGCAACATCACAAGCAAAAGCATTTTACCAGACTATTTCGGCTGGTGTGACAGATACCGCAAAAGCTACAAAGTTATTAAGCACAGCAAATAAACTTTCTATTGGTGGTCTAACCAGTGTTGAAAATTCTATCGATGTCCTAACAACAATTATTAATTCATATGGCCAAGAAAACATAAATGCAACACAAGCAGCCGATGCTCTATTCACAGCGGTTAGACTCGGTAAAACCAATATGGATGAGCTTGCTGCCAGTATAGGGCTAGCAGTTCCATCAGCAAAGTCAGCCGGTGTAAATATTGATGTATTAAGTGCTGCAGTCGCAACATTAACAACAAAAGGTTTTACAACCAACGTAGCTGTAACAAGGTTAAATGCATTGTTTACAGCATTAGCAAAAAATGGCGCATTACTTGGGAAGGGTTTTGATTTAAATGCAGTTAAGAGTGATGGGCTAGTAACTGTTTTAAAAAGACTTGGTGAGAGAACAAACAACAGCTCAGAGGCCCTGCTTAAATTATTAGGAAGGCAAGAGGCAGTACAAGCAGTACAAACACTTGCAGCAAATGGAGCAAGGGATTTTGCGCAAGCACTTGACGGCTTTTCTAATAAAGCTGGTGCCGCAGATGATGCATTTAAAGAATTTAAGACATCTCTGGCATTTAGAAAAGACAAAATAATTTCAGATATTGGTGACATAGCTATAACACTTGGTAATGTTTTTGCTCCAGCTGCACTAGGTGCTGCAGAGTCGGTAGTTAGATTAATTAAGGGTTTAACCAGGAAAGAAGAACCGACCATATTAAGTGAATCATCTAAGCGTATAAATGAGCTAAGAGATAACATTACAGACCTAACTGAAAAAAAAAATATTCTACAAGGTGAAAAAGAGGGTAAGGGCGTAGGTTTATTTAGAAGTCTATTCGGTGATATTGATTCTGAATTGCAAGAAGTAAACCGGGATATAGAGCTTGCCGAATCGGAAATAGCTACTCTTATGGCCCAAAGACGTGAAGCCAGAGCGCAAGAAGAAAGCGAAAAAAGAAATGCCGAACATCAGGCAGATCTCGAGCGAACAAATAGAGAATTAAGCGAAAAGGCTGCACTCGAAGAGCAGAAATTGCGTGAAGCACAACAAAGAAAAGCAGAATTACTTAAAGAATATCAGAAAAAACAAGAACAACAACTTGCAAGGGCAAATGCCATAGTAAATGCATCTTTATCAGGAGGCATTACAAGAGGCATTCAAAACACAATAATTGCTCTAAGAAAGGGTGATAATGCATTACAAGCATTTGGTAATTCTATTGTCTCATTGTTTGGTGATCTTGCCACGCAATTAGGTCAGTTTTATGTTGCTGAAGGTATCGCAAAGCTAGCGCTATTAAATGCTAATCCTGCAGCACAGATTACTGCCGGTGCATCACTTATTGCCATTGGACAAATCATTAAATCATCACTTGGTGGTGGTGACACGTCAAGTAATATTGGTGGCGGTGGTGGCGGTGGTGCTACTGGGGGTGTCAATAGCGGCATAGGAGTTCAGCCGGAATTAGCATCACCGGAAAATATAGCTAGGGCCGAAGAACAATCTGTTTTCAACCTTACAGTTGAGGGATCACTAGTTAGAGAATCTGAGCTAGATGGTTATGTTGCGAATCTTTTGGAAGAGGGCGGTAAAAAGAAAGGCACAATTATTCCAAGTGTGAGGACGGCATGACTTTAAAAACAAAATCCGCATTTATATATGGGCATACATTTGATGACACAAATCAGTATTTAGATTTTTCTGAGGATGGCATAACCGAGCTTACAGCAATTATCGAGGATGGAAGTTACTCAATTTCAGAAGTAGCAGACATAGTAGCGCAAGCATTAAATGATGTCGGCGATAATACCTATACAGTAACACTTGATAGAGTTACTAGGAAATTTACAATTAGTGCAGATGGTAATTTTGATTTATATGTCACAACTGGTAGCAACGTAGCAACATCGGCATATGCATTACTTGGGTTTTTAATTGATAAATCTGGTAGTAATTCTTATGAGTCAGATGGCGCATCTGGATCAATCTATAGACCACAAGCAAAGCTGTATAATTATGTTGATTTTAACGACATTGAAGAGGCGGCGAATGCTGTAGTGAATATATCCACTGATGGTAGTGAAGTTGAGACTGTTAGCTTTGGACAAGTCAACTTTATGGAGTGTAACATAAGATATGTTACAGATATAACTGGCCAGGGTTATTTGGATGACAACCCTAATGCAGTTTCAGAGTTAAGAATATTTATGCAATATATAACAAAGAAAAGACCGATTGAGTTTATACCAGATAGAGATGATTTAGAAGTTTATACAAAATGCTTCTTAGAGAGAACTCAGAAATCATCACAGGGAACGGCTTTTGAGTTAAAGGAGCTTTACTCTCAAGGGCTGGCATTTTACTTTGAATCAGGTCTACTTGTTTTTAGGAGACTAGACTAATGCCAATTCCATTTAAAAGTCTGTTATCCTCTATAATAGCAAATAATACGTTTTTAGATAAAACTGTGGATGATGTTAAAAAGGGAGTTTTGGGTTTATATAAAACTTCCCCAGCTGAATCAGGCGCAATTAATGATGCGCAAGATTACATGAATGAAATTGCCGATACTACTGGTCAAGTCTTCGAGGGCGACCCGAATAGAAAGGTATATTCATCAAATAATTATATTTCTGATGGTGATAATAGAAAGGTTGCAATTGGAAAACTTGATGCGCAAGCCCTGGTTAGTACAAATGCAATAGCTGATATAAATCAGATTTTATCTGAAGGTGAGTACATAATAAAGGCATATGCCAATGATGCGGCATATGAAGCAGAAAACGGATCACCACCATACACTGATTTAACTGGTATTTACTATAATACTACCACTGGCCTATTAAGATATTACGATGGTGTTGCTGCATCATGGAATGATGTCGGTAAAACGGCAGTTGGTGAGCATGAAGATTTAGGAAATGGTGATGGTGTAACAGTAGATTTTGATTTAACTTTTGCGCCATTAACTGAAGATAGTTTTATTGTTTTTTTAAACGGAACCAAAGTGCCAAGATCAGATTACACTTTTAGTAATCCGACAATAACATTTAATAATGCTCCGGCATTGGGTCAAAAAGTTGACGTTTGGAACTTAACAGAGGGAAACCCTAGCGTTATTGTTACGCCTAGTGGTACTCTTGAAATACAATATTACACGTTGACGGCAAGTGATATAACAAACAAAAATATAACTTTAGTTAGTACACCATCTACCGTCACAAAGGTTGTTTTAGATATTGTGGGAAGCACTAGTCAACATTATGGTGTCGATTATTCAGTAAGTGGAACTACTCTATCGTGGAACGGTCTTGGCTTAGATGGTATAGTTAACGAAGGTGATGTTTTTAGATATTGGTATTTTACGGCATAACAAGGAAGGTTTTAAATGTCTCAAGTAGAAAAGAAATGGATTGCTGATGGTGCGGTAGATGCATCGAAGATTAACCTGGGTAACGACACGTTTTTAAAAGGTAGAAATCAGGCCGATAGTGCTGATGTAAACATCATTAAAGTTAGCACTTCTGATACATTGGTTCTAGCTTCAAAGCTAAGTGATCCTGACAGTACGGCACCTACAGCAGATGCACAATTAGCGAATAAAAAATATGTTGATGACCAGGTTGCCACGATTACCATCCCGACAGTTTTTGAACTGCAAGGAAACTGGAGTGCTGCAACCAACTCACCAACACTAGCAAATACTGATACTGGTGTAGCAAATTACCTATACTATGTTAATGCTGCTGGTAGTGTTGATTTTGGTGCTGGTTCAATTGCATTTGCAGTAGGTGACTGGGTTTATAACGTAAACGGTGCATGGGAAAAAGCTGATAACAATGATGATGTACTTAGTGTTAATGGCCAGACAGGTACAGTAGTTTTAGATACTGATGATATTTCAGAAGGTGTTTCAAATTTCTACTACACTGAAGGAAGATTCGATACTTCTTTTGCGGCAAAAGATACAGACGATTTATCTGAAGGTGTATCAAATTTATATTTCACTGAGGCAAGAGTTAGATCTACACCACTAACGGGTCTTTCGTTAGCAGACGCAACGGATGTAACGGCTGCCGATACAGTACTTCAAGCAGCTGGCAAACTACAGGCCCAACTAGATGCGCTAGTAAGCACAACCCCAGAAGTTGAAAAGTTCACCTTGACCGGTACAGATATTTCTAACGGGTATGTAGATTTGGCAAATACACCTATTCAAATTATGAGTGTTTTCCCTGTTGGTGGATTACCTCAAGAAGAGGGTATTGATTATACAGTTTCTACAAACAGAGTAACATTTGCTGGTGATCTTGCATCGCTTTTGGCAAGTGGTGATGTTCTACAAATTGGTTATATTTATTAATAAGGTTTAATAATGTCACTTCTAAACGGGAAATGGGTAGAAAACATATTCATACAAGAAGCCCCAAGCGGAACCATTAACAGTTCCAATGTTAACTTTACCCTTACATATTCCCCGATTTTCACAAGTGCCATTATTGTATTTGTGAATGGTGTTGCCCTAACCCAAACCGCTCACTACTCAGTTAGTGGCAACGCCATCACATTTACAGCAGCACCCGCGACAGGATCAAGTATTTTAGCTGTATATATTAGGAGTTTATAAAGTGAAAAAATTATTACTATTAACATTCTTTGTATTTATAACAAATGCTTTTGCCGGATTGCTGCAAAATGAAGATTTTAAAACTGAAGCTCAAATAATAACAGCTGGCGGTACTAAATCACAGCTATTAAATGAGAATAAAGTTTATTCAAATACTTTAAGTGAAACACTGGATGATGCATTTTCACTCGGTAAAATGATAGGATTAACAACAGCTCCATCTAATGGTGATATTTTATATTACAATAGTGGTTGGCAAAAATTATCTGTTGGTACAAATGGTCATGTTTTAACCTTGTCTACCGGTCTACCATCTTGGCAAGTTTCACCAGCATCGGGGGATATGGTTTTAATCTCACGACAAACAGCTTCTAATTCGGCAAGTATTGATTTTACAAGTATTGATAATACTACTTATGATTCGTATGAATTAGTAATACATGGTGTTGTACCTGTAAATAATGCTGTTAATTTACTTTTAAGGGTTTCAAACTCAGGGACATTTCAAACATCAGGGTATTCATGGCAAAATTTTAGAATAACAACCGCAGGTTCAGGTGTCACGGGTCAATCAGGTACCGCCACAGGTATAGCATTAGATGCTGCTGGTGCGGATAATATTTCAAACTCAAGTAGTGGCGGCGCAAACTTTGTAATTGATATAAATGATTGTGCAAAAACGGATGTTAACCATTCGATGACATATACTGGATATTATCTTGGTTCGGTTG
>Ga0224501_10001246_pt1 | contig 19724 bp, 20 predicted proteins | sample SF_Oct11_sed_USG_4_FD_169105 | JGI IMG/M metagenome (GOLD analysis project Ga0224501, IMG submission 169105) | Sediment microbial communities from San Francisco Bay, California, United States - SF_Oct11_sed_USGS_8_1 | ecosystem: Environmental > Aquatic > Marine > Sediment | place: USA...
AAACTGATAACCATGATATCCAACGGTACCTGTTGCAATGCGGTGTTTGGTGTATTGGGCTCAAAGTCGAACTCTGAGCTACTTGTTGAGAACTTTGGTTTGATCTGTAGGACGTTGTTGTGCACTCCGCCATCCTGTGACATATTCTCCAGCATGAGAGCGGCGCGGTGCCACAGATTATGACTCTTGCCGAGATATTTCACCACACACGGTCGAATGGGCAGAGACGGCACGCATTTGGAGATGGCCTCAAAGAAAACCTGCAGAGGACACGCACTGTAACATGACGAGTCCAGAACCGAAGGGGTGTGAGAAGTAACTCGAACTGAGTATATGGGTTTATCTGGCGAGCTGGATAACAGCTGGGAATAAGGGGATTTTACTGGTTGAGCTACCCTTGGCCCCGAGGAGAGATACTTGGAACTATGCATGTTCATAGTAGCAATGTGGGTAGGCCAGGACAGTAAGGGCACCAGAGCCGAGTTCAGGCCAAGTCTCCCACTAACCATGAGTGAATGACATGATTGAGTATAAACTGAAATAGAACCAGTAGGTAATACTGACCTTACAGGCGCTGGGGTGGACATCTCTCTGCACAGTGTGGCTACCACTGCAGAGGAAAGGTATCAACTCTGCAGCCAGATTCTGTTGCTGTTTCTCACTCAGCACCTAAAATACAACCATTATTATCATGAATACGTATAATACCATTATATTTAGATTAATGCTCAAAATGATTGGATTTGTCCTTTCATGCACATATATTCATTGGATTTGGAGTTGTTTTTTCCGTTTAAAATTTGGTCGTGAAAAGACAGTAAGACTGTATAGTATTTTGAAATGCTTATATTTGCTACACAAGGATGCATGTAATAATTTGCTGTCGCTCGCAGTGCGACAAAGACCGCAACTAATGAAGCTACTGCCTTGCTGCCTGGGCGGATTTTGCAACTGAACAGATGGTCTTGGGAGGATGGGGTCAGTTAACCTAAGCCACTTGTTTACACGTCACCCACCGTAATTCGGCTGCTCTTAATGAGAAGGGAAAAGTGGGTCTTGGGAATGATCTTGACCCTAATTATCCACTGGTTGGGACCTCCATTATTTTTAAACATGGTGGTCCGAAGCCACGCTAGCAATTCGGAGTGTGTGGCTTGTTAAAGGCCCATACCAGAAAAACACCCCTCCGGCAGTAAGGCTCGAGCCCCTGATTTTTAGAATGCAGATCTAAGCCTTTTACCAAAATTTTGACCTATTCTGGCCCCCAAGGATGTATAAGCTAACTTGTTATCATTTCAACATCGATCTGGGTACAAGGTGTGTTAGGGTAAATTAACTTAAATTACCAGTATCTATAATAGGGTACACATAGATTTATGCTTATCCATGGGCATCACTCACAGCACCTCAGTGGGTATATAGTGGGAAAGTTACCTTCCATATTCTGGGGAAGAGCTCCTTCCAGACACTAGCAGCGAGATCTGAGTAGGCATGAGACAGCTGACACACCGCTGTCAGAAATGACACGGTTTTAGTCTCCTGGCACATGTCCAGGAACTTGGCCTGACGAGCCAGTAGCTGCTGCACTGTCTGTTTTGGTTGTTTGGAGTCGTTGCCCACGGAGGCTTGCTGCTCCTCCGCCTCATCGTTGGACAGCTCGATGTCTATCTCCTCATCTTCTCTGCCTGAATCAATCGTCTCAATATCCATAGGCTCCTCCTTCATTTTAGTCACCTTTATAGGACAAACACTGTCAGCACTGATTCCCTTTACAATGGTATAGAATTATCCTATGAATAATTTTTTGCATAGAATAAGAGGATGAATCACTATTTAAAAAAGAAAGCTAAGAAGATCAAACACAGGAATTACTGAATTTAAATTCTACACGTTATAATAGTAGATATAAATCTAGCTAGAGATTTTCTCCTAGTACAAAAGAATGAGTAATATTCTTTTACAGTACTCAGGCCTCCTCAGCCGGAGACATGCTGATGTGGTAACAGTTAGAATTTAAGTGAGGAGCTCATTCTCACAACGCCTGTGATGACCGGAAATAAACCCAGGTTCTTACGTTTACAAGCTCAATGCTCTACCACCGAGCTATTCCGCTCTCCCCGCGAAAACTATAAAAATTTAAAGAACTTTTTCAGGCATAATATGATGGATACAGACCTGTACAAATGCAGCGCGCTCATGGCTGTCAGCCAGGTTAACCACTGATGAGACGGGAGCAAGTTGATAGCTGGGAGCTGCTCCCTGTATCTGCGTTCCATTGACAGCCACAGTGAGAATCAACTCCAAACACTGCTTCACCCACAGATGGGCTGCAAAAAGACAATACGGCCAATTATATGGCGCTAGACAGCATATGTGGAATTCATATAACAATTTTTCTGATCTTTCTTCCTATTTACGTGTTGGAGTATACCATACTATGGAGCTATCTACTATCCCCCTGCTACAGAATGTATAAATGCTCTACGGTTGGAACCTTCCTTTGTCATACCACATTTCATTAAGTACAAACAGGGAACATAGCTTGCCGGTTTGTAACTAGATACACACTGAAATAAACATGAGCAAGTGCATACACAATCCTGCTGAGATAATATCTAATTAATATATACATCGTTGCATAGCAAAGAACGACCATGCCGAAATTTCGTACAAATACGGAGTTGTTTTTCCATGAGCAGATTTCAAACAGAGAAAACAACTCCAAATCCAATGAATAAAAATGTATGAAAAGACAACTGATTTCTTCGCTCAATTTATTTACTGCAGTTTTTGGTAGGGTGGTGTATTTATAGTTCTGAACATCACACTGAAAATACAGTTAACTACCGACTCTATGTATGTGGTAGTTAATCTTGTCCCATTGGATGATCATGTGAAGGAAGGCCATTATCTTCCCATGATCACGGAGGTGCAACACCCACCAGGGACAAGATAAACTTCCATGCTCCACATTCTTTTACGCGCTCGGTCATGAGAGTGGGATCCCTGGTTATGTGGGAGACTATGTCTGAGCCAAACACAAATTAGGGCCAGATCTGCCACCACCATTGGCCCAAGAATTCAAACCCTCTATTTGCCATACAACAGCGTTAACGTTAATCGGAGGTACATTTGTAGTTTGAAGTCATTCTCTGTTGACTTACTAGTCATGGCTTCCCAGTTCTGTGACGAGCAGATGTACATGAGGCGATCAAACAATCTCTTCCTAATGCTGTTCTCAAACACATCAAAGAACTTTTGCCTGATGGACGGTTGGGAGCAACGGAGACCGGCGAGAAAAGCAACCTGGGAACATAACCGCAGAGTTACAGGACTACTCCTAAGTGGTGATGATGAGGTGTACTGTAGAAGGTAGGTTTTACATGAGTTGTCATTGTCATAGTGGCGTGGAATGATACCGAGGTGCTTTCCTATTGCCTTTATCCCTATCAGAGCCCAATAAGTTAAGCTATGTCGTCTTTATATCCGAGAGACCCTTTTTTCCATTTTGCTGTTATATGGGCGGGCACTTAGCTGGCCTAATCAGCAGGCTGTAGGAGTTTATGTGAGGAGCTCATACACCCCGGCACAGATCAGGACTCGAACCCAGGATCTAAAAAATCTTGGGAGCACTCTAGCCACTGAAGACTCCTGCTATCATCCTGATTGCTTAGGGGAAGTGTCGGACTTGATCAAACATGACTTCCATAGGAAAAAACTGTCGTACAGCGATCATGAAAACTGTCACTTCAAAAACATCAAGGCTTCTAAGGCTCAAAATCTCATATTAGTCATAGGTTTGTAATGCCCAGCAACATCATACCACTAGCTCTTCATTATACACAGAACGATGTGTCCTGCTCAGGCTAATTCGGGCTAGTTGTTGTGCATCATTCCAGAGAATATCTCACCTCAAGCTTAGCAGTAAGCTCCGAGCCCACAAAGCTTTCATCGCGATATATGTGATTAACGAGCTCCAGAAACTGAGCACTGAGCTCCGAATCATCGTGGAATCTCTTCTCTACATTCTGCATCAGCTTCACCAGCAGAATGGCTTTCTCCCGTAAGTTTGGTGATTGATTCAGCGCTATTGTCGTCTTGATCTTTATCCAATCCTCAACCATCTTAGTAATGGCTTTCATCACCTAAACAACACCAAATATGATAACATGCTGTCTGTCCGAACTAGTATGAAAATGTCTTGAAACAGAAACTAAACATAACAGAATATATAATTATATTCTGCTTGTCCATATATTCACCTTTGCGTCTGGTGTCTTTTCTATTAGTCCAACCAAGATGGTCCCGATGAAACTTTTCCTCATCTCAGGATTCATGACTCCAACACGGTTTTTCACCAGATCCAAACTGGAATAAACACAAGCCAGTATGTGTACAATCCATCTAGTGAGTATAGCAACCCTGTACAGCAAATAATGAGCATTTCGAACTATCATAGAAGTTGTTTTCCCATGAGCAAATTTTAAACAGGAAAAACAACTCCAAATCCAAAGAGTAAAAATGCACGAAGAGAAAACTCCAATTGCTTTGCTCGATTTAAGTGACGGCAGTTTCAGTTAGGGAAGGGCATTTATAGTGCTGAACAACACAGGAAAAAATGCAGTCTACAACTGATCTCCACATATGTGGTAGTTCATTTAGTCCCGTTGGTGATAACGACGTAAAGGAAGACCATGGTCTTCACACAATCATGAAAGCGGAGGGATTGTCAAAGATATATGAGTACCAAATATTCCATAACTGCGTTGGTTATTCTCCGGCTATCTACACAGCAGTGGGTGAATATATACCTGAGAATAAGCAGTTCGCTGGTGATGGAGCTACTATCCGGTGCAGTGGGAGTCAGATGCTCCTTGGCCATTCGTTGCAGCACGCGCATGAAGGAAGTGATGAGTCTGTCAATGAATCCCTGGTTATGCATGCACGCCGCCTTAAGGATCATCAGTGTACCAAACAGCTGCGGGTGAGTTCCGCTCGTAGACTTCTCATAGGAGGACAAACCCTCATACACAACCTAGCATAGATAGGAAAAGCCGACTGAATATGACACAGGAGAGGGCTGAACTAGAGATAAGGTTTGGCTTAGTTGGTAGAGCATTGAGCCATTGGCTAAATGATGGCATTCATGTAAAACGCCACGATCTTATCTAACTGAGAATCAGCTGGCATAGTTGCAAATCAGTAAACTGAATCTGACCTGTATTACTGATAATCATAACACTGTTTTATCAAATGGAAACAACTATCAGTTAAATTATATTTTGTGATTTAAATTAAACAGGAGGTAAAGTCGCACTGAGAATAGAAATGCAGATCCTGGATGAAAAGTCAGCAGAGGGCCCACTAACAGAACACATTCTAATGACTGCATACGCCGTGGTGAGACAGACTCACCTTACTGACACAAGCATAGAGAACCTCGAGTTCATCGTGCTTGGATGCAACGTTTGACGAGGCCGGCTCCGTTGGGAAGATCGACATTAGTCGTGATAAGAGACTATGCACTGACCGAATCACCTGATAATGACACAGAGTTGATTAAGATGATCACAAAGCAAACCTTTCTACAGTGACGGGGGAACACTTGAGGCAAACACTTCGAGCATGTCTGGCTAGCTCAATATCAGCGCATGCGCCTTACTCTTAAAGGATTTCTAGTATAGAGTTGGTATATCTGTATTCGAGTGAAGGTGGAGGTGGCACCTCAGTCTCAGTGTATTTCTTGAGTTGTGTTGCATTGATACATGCATTAGACATGTATGTATGAATTTGTTGGTGTATGTGTTGGCGCATATGCACCCAGTTTCATTCATGATTCAAAAGGGAAGGTGCATATGTACCTTAGTATAAGTTCTTACGTACATTAGTATAGGTGCATACGCACCTTAGCATAGATACATACGCACCTTAGCATAGATACATACGCACCTTAGTATAGGTGCCAATGTACCTTAGTACAGATGCAAATGTACCTTAGTATAGGTGCAAATGCACCTTAATAAAGGTGCAAATGGACCTTAATATAGGAGCAAATGTACCTTAGTAAAGGTTCAAATGTACCTCAGTATAGGTACAAATGTACCTCAGTATAGGTGCAAATGTACCTTAGTATAAATGTATATGTACCTTAGTATAAGTGTATATGTACCTGAGTATAGGTGCAAATGTACCTCGGTATAGGTGCCAATGTATCTTAGTATAAGTGTATATGTACCTTAGTATAAGTGTATATGTACCTCAGTATAGGTACAAAGTATTTCAGTATATGTGCAAATGTACCTTAGTATAAGTGTATATGTACCTTAGTGTTGGTGCAGGTCATGCATGATGCTATTCCCCTCTGCAGCGGTTTTAGACTCGTCAGAATTGTCTCCTTTTTCAGAATAGTGAGTAGGAAGCTCAGAAGCTCCAACGCCGTGCAAATGTTTGCGAAGTTGGGTGTTACTGTGTCCACCATCACAAATAGCTTCTCAAACCTGCATTAGGACAGAAACCTCCGAATATATAATATGTAATTGCTCCACTGGAGCACTTGGCTGTACTATTTAACTGGCCTCCTGAGGCTTGTTGGAGCGATAGGACCTAGACCATAGAGGAGCTCATATTCAGCATGGCCATGACATTGAACCTAGGATCTTAGAGTTCCTAAGCCAAGCGGTCTAGCCCTTGAGCTGGTCCACTATCCCGAACACGACACAGTTACAAACATGACTGGACACAGCATAGAGCAGACTCGGGCTGTATAAATGTGAAGTATTCCTACCAGGTGAGTTTAAGCTCAGCGTTCGCCCACATATCCTTCCTCAACGCGGTTTTAAGCAGCGCAACGCATCGACGAGACAGGAGTTCACCAGGCGAGCCTGCTGTTCCTGAAGTTTCATTCACCTGCCATACAGATAAACATAAGCTGATAAAGAGTAAACATCAAAACGAACCACCTATGTAATCAGTAACTTAAGGCCCTTTTATGAGATATAATATATTTTTCAATAAAATATAATGTATTTATATAAATTTATGATTTATTTGGGGCAAGCTCTACAATATGCACATTATTCACCGGCAAGTGTGAAATCTTCTATCAGTGCAGTACACAGCCTTCGTCAGTTAGCAACGCTACAGAGAAAAGGTAATACCTGGCAGGCTACTCTGAGAAGGAAGTTGACGACACCATCACAATAATGTTTCTCTATCGGTTTATTGGATTCTGTACCAGGAGTGTTCTTAACACCAATCAAAGACGTGGCACCTGACTGCAATAAAAGGGAACACGTGGTTGGACTATGTAAACCCAATGTGAAAGGAGTATATAATGAATGGTTTGACCCTCTATAGGCTGAGAGACTCATAGACTCAATGCCAGAGGTTATTAAGCTCATTGTGAGTATGGGACTTGGAGGTTGGGTAGACTCCGCTTGAGCAGGAAGGTAGAGGTTGGGCAGACGCCAGGACAGGGGAGGTCATAAGAAACCTGATCCACCGTGAGTGGGTAGGTATCGGGTGGATAACAGGTCAGGTGAACAGTTGATTGGTAGCCAGTGAATGGTGACAGGGTACAGAGGAGACTCACAGTAGATGGTGATGGGGGCATAGGGGAGGGGAGTTTCGGCTTCTTGTCTTCCTCAGACCCAGTCTCCTCTTTCATTCGTTGAGTCTCCCATTTTATTATCACCTCTGCTATATCCACAGTGAGTTTGCGGTGTTCGATGCTTGCCTACAAATCAGATGGATCAATAATGAGGATGAGATGAGAGAATAAACTAAGATCATCTTGTATTACATTGATGGCCTCACTAAGCCAGTGGCTTGCTTTCATGATTTGCTCCATAGAGTTGGTACTCCATGGTAGACCTTTCCTTATTCAATATCGCAATCTGAGTCCAACGTGGCTGAGACCACAAAGAAACACACAAATTTGGAACCGAACCAGTGTCACCTGGTCCAACGTCGAATTGGCTACCCGCTAAACCATAACTTCTCCTAGTAGTGGTTGAATAAGTGGTAATTACCAGTTAATAGTAAGTGAATATTGGAAGTTAAGCGTCAAACAGACAATGGCAAATGTATAGTCATCGCAGTCTAAACATTGAAGCTCATAACAAGTGCTGCGGAGATTTCTTTGTAGGCGTCTGAGCTAAAGTATTGGACCCCAACCACCATGGAGTAAACTTAGACTAGCATACTGTACAGACTAGCGGTAATAGCACTCACAGAGGTAGTGAAGGCCAGACGCTGCATAGAGGTGACCATATGCTGTACCAGCTGGTGTCTAACTGGGTAGTAGACCTTGTTATGGCGTACTATCAGCTGCAGGATGTGTATCAGCTGAGCTACAGTGTGCCCCTCCTCTACTATTATCTTCTTGGTCCAGTGAATTAGCATTCCCTACAACATACAGTCATTATCCCAATCTCATCACATCTGTGGTGTGGAATATAGATACCACTCCATGCTAAATCATAAATGGTGAACAAAGAAATATCTACCCGACAGCTTCACCGTACAAGAGACATACAACAAGAAAAAACATTTATGTCAACATTTTTCCAGACCAAAGTAAAGTGACTGATAGACTCCAACACTAGCCAGCCTGCAGAAAAATACTACTCACATTTCCATCCTCCATTCTTCCAGGCATAGCGGGCGTCAGTATGTCCAAAGCTTGCTTCACCACATTTTTAGCTTCCATTGCGTGCGCCTTAAGCAGACTGTGAAACACCTGCAGCACTATGCGCTTGTGGATGGCAAACTTGGCTATGATGTGCGACAGCAGCAGGTGTCCATGATACTTGGTTGCAGGGTCCACACAGTTCTTGGCGAGCAGGCAGGGCCAAGCGAATGTCATTAGGCGACGCAGCTTATTACCCTGGCGTCTGCAATGCAAACAAAGCCACGGCTGGGGAAGAGTAGCGCCAGGCAGAGAAGGCGGTATCATCAACTCACATATAGATCACTTATTCTTGCTTTTAATTGGATTTGGCCTGGACTGTCTGCTGGACTCTGTTTCTGGAGTTTGACATTTTTTCAGAATTCATCAAATTTACTCTACCTTTAATCAATAGATTTTGGTCTGAGATATGACTTAAGTTTAAAAAACATGTTAATTAAAAACTCCATGATGATCAAGACAGAACCACATACTTGTTTGCTGCATCATGAATGTGAGGCGAGGCTTTGTCAACCAGAAGACTGGAGAACTGCAGCAACAGTATTCTAACTGCATCTGATGTGCCGAAAGGATTATCCGGGTCAACCACCTACAACAAAATAATAATAAATCAATTAATATGTTTAATATAACACCCATGTACGTAGCCCAGTACATAGGTCTATAATACGGTACATACTCTAAGATACAGTCACAGTTTTATACAATACATAGGTCTATAATGCAGTAAATAGGCCTATAATACAGTCACACAGTTCTATAACCCACATACACGAATAGTAATACAGATTTACCATGGCAGTATATTGATAGCATAACACAAACCTGAGTGATGAAGACTGATATAACATTATTAGGGTTGTCCTGATCAGGGGCAGGAGGGCCACCAATCACATTCTCAGAGTGACCAGCCTCAAACGCCTGCTGGTAGCACGGTATCAGTACATGCTGCAGCATCAACGATTTCATCTCCTGACTGTAGTTCTCATTTCTGAACAACTCGGCAAACTTGAAGAACGCGGCTCGCTTCCAATCAACAGAGTATGTCTAAAACCAACATTTGATTTAATGAGAGAGACTGCCAAGTGCCCTACAGGCCACAATCAGACAAGAATGATATCCTTTTGTCCTTACCAATGGACCAATGTAGGGGATCCATGATCTACAGCAGGTATGTATATAATCCCTCTCAGCTATTCTCCTGAGAGTGCAAATCAACACAGACAGTTATTACACAAAAACCTGGCTAACTTCACAAGGAAATCAATGCAATGACCATGTTGGAAAAAGAATTCATTTGGTGAAAAAAATCATTTAGGGGCCAGTTCTACGACAAGAGTTCCAGTCATAATTTGTCTAAAAATTGAATATCTGCTTATAGATCACACCAAACCCAGTTGGAAGCGGGTCCATCTCAATATGATGGTCAGACACGAGAGGCGTACCGGGCTGTAGCACACTTTTCTCATAAAGGGGTTATGTCATGGCCAAAAGTGTCTTCGCTTGTTTTCAGTTTCTGAAGCCTACCATGAACAAATGGGCCCAATACCCAGCTCAAATGGAAGCTTAGATGTGGCCCTGTCCAATGCGCATACTTAGAGCCCGCGGCGACGCACCTTTCAGACCGTCGAAGCAACAGAATTGGCCTCGAGATAGGAAATTACCAAAGAGTTGAGGGTTTGCATTAATTTCTCAGCTTACTCACTGATGTTTGGAAAATCCTCCTGCAGGTGCACACTAGACCTGTATTTACACAAATCTATATAGAAAAAAGGTTTAACAAAAATATATAGGGCTTCAGAGTGCAGTTTTTCACGTCTGTCAGCGAGCATTGGTGCCATTATTGCAAAATGGTAGAGGCCCGAATGCAACGGCCTTTATTTAGGGTAAAGCACTTCTCATAACTCAAGTTTTCTCCGATAATACATTCAATTTTGAGTTCTACTCGACGTTACGAGAGAGTAAAGATCATTAGGTCACTACATTTTAGTAATTAGATCCCATTTTATTTCTATCTGGGCCAATTGGGCTGTAGTAATCCGAGTGACCGAAGTTCGTTTTGTGGAAAAATACCACTCGCTATCGCTGCAATGAATGCGGAGTTGGCTTCCTTTAAAAATGGGGAACACAATTCCGAAAGTGAGTCTACCATTGACCGTGTCATGACACCTTGAAGCCGTAAGAATAAGACTAGTGGGAGCGATATTCGTCTGCATCATGTATTCGACTCACTGACCTGAGCTACCACATCCTGGAGGAAATCCTTGAGGAACTGGCACTGTGGCAGCAGGTGGCAGGAGAAGCAACGGAGCATTTGAAACAGCAGCTCTATTTCCATAGGATTCTGCCTACAAGACAATACGAGGTCAATCAATGCATAATAGATCAATTGGTGATGTTAGGCACGCTCAGGACAGAACACTAGAAATGGATCAGAGGTGGAATAGCATAGTGAAGATTCAGGATGCGGTTATGAGGGGTTTGACCTGAAAGACCCAAGGTAGTGAATCTTATACGTATCCAGTGTTGCTTTCTCAATTATTTCTGAGTAAACAAGATACCACAATTATACGCTGTTTCAGTGAGTTCACAAGATTTGGGCTCAGGGGAGCCGGGCCTATGCTAATGCCCCTTTGATTTCGTTTGGCTATAGGACCTTCACTGGATGGTGTACATATATCTGTAACTCTGCCTTGGACACATGGCTTACTTGAAATGTGCGAGTAAGCATTTGATGATAAGTTTAGGCTCTCTCCATGGCAGCTCACTTCGTACTTCCTTTGAGGCATTTTTGAGATTAGCAATCAAGCGTCTGTGCCGCTCGTGGAATGTCTCCGATGTCCAGATCTTCAGCAGGTGGCTAACAATCTGCAAGTGACCCGTGATGCATGTGTACAATTTGCAACTGGCGTATTTATCCGCCATCGAGTTGCAGGAGCCACTGCTACCAATACTGGTATTGCTCTCGAATCCATTTCCAGTTTGTTTATTCATAAATAACATTTATTTTTACTCCTAATGAGGAACAAATCCTATTGTCATATCGTATCATAAGGCGTACCAGACGTACCAGACTAGAGTTTGTGCTGATCCACGTTGGGTCAAATTTGGTCAGAATGTGTACCATCTTGATGCCAACGTATTGGTATTCTTCTTTGACAGATCCTGCAGCCGTGACTGTCTGCCCCTGAGCTGTCTGTAAGAATACTTGCTGTATGAGTGACCTGGCGCAAGCCGGGCAGTAAAACAACTGACAGAATAATTCTTTGATCAGTTGGCTGTTTTTACAGGCCCAGATATGTTGGAAGCTAACATAACTAGATATAGAATCTTACCGTGATTTGTCCGAGCATCAGGTTGGTGATTCGAGCAGGGTTCTGAAGGAGTACAGCGCGGAATTTCTCGCCACGTTCTGGCAGACGGAGTTCTGATAGGAAGACGCGAGTGAAGTGGGCGTCGCCCAGGAACTTTTCCGACAGGAAGAGATCCACGGTCTGTTCAGTGAACTTCACCAAGAGTTTGAAGAGCGGCTCATGGAAGGGACTTCCCGCCTGAAACAGAATGAAACAATGGTAAAAACATCATGCCCATCTCATATCCTTGGCTATCATACATGTGTGACAGTGTCTCACTCATAATAATGTAATACTGACAGCTCATAGCTCATTCGGTACAAGTTTGACACTCAGTCACTTACTGGACTCTGTTTCTGGCACCTGCTTTTGCTTGACTACATAGCATCTCTGATTTGGGTGTACTTTAATGTAAAAAGGATCTATGGCCTCTTTGAGGTTATCCATGTTAAATATAAATATTCAATCAAATCAAGCTCATGGATAACTGCAGGGAGCAATTGATAGGACACCTGTATAAATGGGACCTCAGCTAATCTAAACATCAGTGTCAACACTTGAAGGGGCCAAATTGATGTGTAATCTCTGTATAGCCATATTCTCCCCACAATTTGATGATCTATGATCGACTCCGGACGAATGCCAACCAGCTACAGTCAATGCGCTGCTTGAAAACCAGCTATCAACCTACTATGCTTATGTGGGAAGGCCATGGGGGAATCCACGGACCATCCTGATAACAAACCATTGGCTTATAGTGATCTCAGTCATATATTTAGAAAACAAGATGACCTTATCTTACCTCGATACAGAGAGATTTCTCTCCTTCTAGCGTGATACTGGTGAGCGGCTCGATCATCTTAGAGGTGGCAGCAGGTATCAGGTGATAGATGTTTATGATGGCAGCGCAAGTCTTTATGTCCATTGGTATCACCTGTGTGTGAACAGAATAAAGAGTTGCGATTATGTTAATTAATAAAATTTATATGCGCGCAGACCTTAATTACATACTATTGCGCATGACGTGAACATCCCGCATTATTGACCTCTCAGGAAAAACTTATTTGTTATCGCACTGCCAACTACCAATGTTTCTAAACATGTTTGACATCGATAGCATCCACTTTCACAAAGTGCTTATGCAACTAGTTATACTCTGCTATAATCAGTCAAAGTCAACTGAAACTCGGGTATAAGGATACGATCAAACGTAATCCCTAGAAGTATAGGCGAACACAAAAAGCTGAATGACACTAACCACCCAGCAAGCTGTGTGAAGGGCAGCAGAGATACACCGCACTGAGACTGACAGCACCTGCTAATCATCTTAGACGTGGTAAGATTACTAAATACTTTGATCTCAGCCTACCAGGTACAGTTTTAGAATGACAACAGAAAGTTGCACTAACCTGACCGTTATTCTGAGTCTGTCCTGTCCCAGGACGCGCTTGGCGACTGGTCTGCGCCCCACAGGCAACGTCAATTTTCTTTTTGAGCAGTGTCTGAAAGTAAACCACCAATAGCTAGCAAGCTTTACCAATGGTTAGCAAGCTCCACCCATTTTACATAGTAATGCCAATAAGGGATTGGAACTGTAGAATCCCAGCTATATGCGAAGTTATCCCCCTACATGGAACACCATCCTCGATCCGATCTTACATAGATACCTCCTTATCACGTGCCACATTACTTGCAGTTACGATAGTGACAAAGTCATTCTCACCAGAAGCTGGTCGCAGAGTTTCTCATTGAAAGTGTTAGGGAAGAGCAGAGTAAGGCTAGTAAGTCTCTGTATGACATTCAGAGTCAAGTTCCTGTAATCTCCGAGCATTCCAAGCAAAGCTCTCATTGCCGTGTGAACCTGTTCCATGTCCATAGAGAAGCCGCAGATGAACTGCAAGTAAAACCGGTCTCATCACACCACAAATTATAACCTATAATACGCATTGGCATCATCACCTGGGTCCAAATCCCGGTCATGGCGGGCCCCGATACGTATGTGTGCTCCTCGCTTTAACTCTAGCTCAAAACAGAAACAAGCCTCGCTGTGAGGCGGTGTGCCGCGCCAATGCTGGTAAAAAAATGAGCATCTAATCTGGCAGCTTCACCATATCAGTGCAGACATCACAAAGAAAAAATGACTGGTTGGTGATATTCAGCTGCAGCACACTGGCATCACACAGTAATATGGTATAAAAAGTCAAAGTTTTAGAGGAGAAGGATCACTGCTTACTTTCTTCATGCAGTCGTAAGCAGCTTGCTGCAGTTCATTGTTTGTAGAATTCAGTTCCTTATACAGGACAGCAAATATTTTATCTCTGTGTGTTGGTATGTAGTGGCATGCGGATAGTGCACCTACAAATGATCATGGACTCTTAACACTTCTGGCAGAATATCAGTGTCACCATTCACCCTATCCATTAGAGCCAAGTCACAAAGTCATCACCCGGCTGTATTTTCTTGGCAAAAAGGGTTTCGCATCGCAAATCCCAGCACAGACATAGTTTCCATCTTACAATTAAGCGCGAGATAGGTAGACGGATAGAATTCATGTGCAGCTAAATCATGACCCAGCAAGAGATAGAAACAAACTCACGCAGACCGCTCTTGCGGAGAGGTACAAGGTTCTTTACGGATTTGTAGCACGGCAGCTTGAGGAGGGCTGTATCTTCTGCTTCGCACAGGCTGAGTAGCTCTTGGAAGAATATCTTGTGCTCTCCGATGTTTAGGTCAATGGTGAACAGTTTTGGCTCCAGAGTCGTACAAAATGTGTTCCCGTCCTGAAATGAACGTAATCATTGTTGCATAACTCACCGAATGAATTTTGGCAGTGGCAATTAGGCTGGTGGTGTAGGACAAAGGTTATTTCATACTAAATAAGTAAAGAACGTGTATTTAGAATTGGGTGGTATGTAGTCACTAGTATGTGATGATAAGAAGTTATAATTAATAGTCAATGGAAAGGGAAGGTAGACAAAATGGTAGTACCATGAGACCAATTTGAGCATTAGCTGGTTGGTGTCTCAGCAGGTGTTTCTTTGGTGGAATCATGTCCTGCAAGACATCCTTGTGGGGCTCCATTACTTCAGTCACAGATATGCCCATAGCATCAGCCATTGTTCGCAAGCCATGCATTGCCTGTAACAGAGAATAGCATGAGCTCTTCAGTCGGGCAGTAAGTTGCCTACACACTATCACAATTAGCCCAAGTTCCCAATTTTGATTATCACAGAGAGCCGACACAGCACAGGGTATAGTGTATACAGGGTATGGTGTATACAGGGTATAGTGTATACAGGGTATAGTGTATACAGGGTATAGTGTATACAGGGTATAATGTATACAGGGTATAGTGTATACAGGGTATAGTGTATACAGGGTATAGTGTATACAGGGTATAGTGTATACAGGGTATAGTGTATACAGGGTATAGTGGTAAATCATTTGACCCAGTTCCAGATAGTGGGTTAGCTCAATGGCTAGCGCACTCGAAAGGTCCAGAGTTCAAGTCCTAGTCATGCTGAGCACCCACAGTAAGCATGAGCTCCTTGCATAATTCTCGGCTCCTACCGCTCCAACAAGCCGCAGCCTTAGTAGGCACGTTAATTAGAACAGCTAAATTCCCAAGTAGAAAAAGTGTTTTATTGTTACCCTAGAATGTTGTTTCTCATCTTGCTTATTGTTCTTATTATCATGCAATAAAAATAATACAATAAAAACATGAATGATGTCCAGATAGAGAATAATAATCACGCAATAACACACCTGCTCTCTGACCAGTGTGTTTGGACTGGTGACTTGACGAACGAGCTCATGAGACACGTCATGAGTCGACTTCTTTTGGATGTCCAGAATTTCATCATCAGCGCCCTCTATCGGTGACGCGCAGAGTCTCACCATCTGCTCAAAGTTAGCCTTGGCCATATCCAGTGCACCGCTAGACACCTAGGACCACAAGAGAAGAATATTGAAACAGCTTGTTACAAACATTAGACATAATGACATTCATTGACGTAATAGCATCACCCTAGGTGGCTTAAATCTTGAGAGAAGGTGAACTCATTTTGTTACATCGTCATTCAAGGGGAGGTACTCAATTCATCTGACAGCTCATTGCGGTAAGTTTAGTGTTACTCTCAGGTCTACTACATGTCTTAGCGCAAACAAAAAAATTAGGGAGGTACAGATTTTGGCCAATCAGATAGGGCACATCAGACATAAATCCACAGTCGATACATAAAACACTTGTAGGTACAAAACTAAAGGGTTGCAACAGAACTAAGAGAGACTGACTCTTCATAAGTACTGCTATAATAGGCAGATAGCATACCTCAGATGTAAGATCCATCATAACGAAGACGAGGGCTTTCAGAAACATGAACTGATGCTGAAGAATCCATTTCCTGGCCATTCTCTCAAACATAAACTTGATCGCTATGCATCTGAAATGAGAGACAATGAAGGCACTTTCCAAACCAGTCCCAAGTCATACAGAATCTTGGTAAAAAAGTTACACGTAGATCAACCCTCTACATTCAAATTTCCAAAGGAACTGCTCAATACGCACTGACCCTTCCTTCGGAGTTTAAATTTATCAGATTTAGACCTGATAACTTACCCTCCGAGTTTAGAGTACCAAGCTCTAGCGTAGCAGAGGGCGCACAGTTTCTCAGCCATATACTCAAACAGTGGCAGTTGACAGGCACGCTCCTTTGTGCCCATTATACATGTGGCCGTGTCCAGTATAAGCACAAGGGCGATCTGTGACGGTTTACACAATTCCTTCTCCTCATCCCCCATCACCGTCGCCAAAGCATCTACAGAAAGGAAGCGTAATTCTTTAGAACATCAACTCTCCTGCGATAGTTGCAACAAAACCATGGGCTAGCGGAAGTCGACGACTAAGTCAGTTATCAAAACTTTACCCCAAATTTGAAATTGGTTACACAGGACTTGTAATGAATACTTCAGCTACAACTCAGGCAATCCCTATTAACTCCAACATGGACTCAACACTACAACCCGAATCGAACCGCAGCTCAAAAAGAGTTTTCTTAAAAGGGATTAAGCCAAACCAAAGGTGCCTTCAATTGCCGTCAGATTCTGTAGCGATCAACAACCGATGACCATGGGATAATCCCTCAAAATAGCCGACTTGCACAGCAACAATGCACCTTTACTCTGAGGCGTTAACCTTACATTGTGATGAAGAGACAATCTAAACTAACACTTACCTATGAGCACATAAGCATCAGTGCCCTGCAGCTTACTGCTTTTCTCTCCCAATATGAAGGGTCCGGCTTGTTGCGCGACCAGCACCATGGTGAAATGCCTCACTAGGGAAGCCATAAACTGTACCACACTGCCCTGCAGCTCCTTCACTGCTGCCGCAACTGCAAGTAAAGATGAGAGACAATATTATTTTACTAGACGGCATGATGCGACAGAATGAGTGTTGGATAGGCGAAACAATCTAATAGAGTCTATGTTCTCTCCCAACTTAGTGCTCTATGACTGGGTGTTCTATTGTTATACTAGTCTATAATATCAGGCATTGAAGGAGAATTGAGACAGTAGACTTGATCACAGACAGCTATCCAGTCTCAATCAACCCAAAATCTTAAGAGATGAAATCATGAGAAATGAAAGACCAATGCGAGCAGGAGGCAGCTCAAAACAATTATTTATTTCACCCCCGAACATTCTAGAATTTAACAATTTCATAGCAGCAGGGGGCGCCACGGTCCAAATAATCTGACTCTGTAGATCAACTACGATCCCAGTTGGAGATTAAACATGGCAGACTCACCAAACATGGCACTAATGGCCGACTGCATTACACTGCGAATGTGCCCATCAGTGCACTCATAGTGTGATCGGCCGTCCATCTCTTGTATGCGACCATCTTGGAAAGTATGATGGAACAGGAGATGGCTCAGTGTGACCTTGTCATCGTCGAGATTCACCGCCGATACGAGGAAGCACTTAATGAGTTGCCAAGCATGCTTCCGATAAAACATATCTGTGTTAGTAGCCTTGAGCGCCTGCAGCGCGCACTCTACTGACTGTAAAAAAGCAGCGATAGAAACCACATGAAACTCTGATGAAGTGAACTCTTCTCAAGGAGGTGATCAAACAAACTGCCTGTAAGCATGTTTACCACCCAGGTACCTGTTGATCCGGCAGCTATAATAGAAATAGCATTTTAAAAACTTAGAAGAGCAAGAATAGACTTGGAAGGGTAAAAATAGGCTGTTAGAAAGATTTCATAATGATTCAAGTTTTGAATTCCATGGCTAATATTCGACTATACACCAAATCGTTTTATATCATTGGTTGTTTTTGCAATTGTAAAACATCACTTTCCCTGGAATGGTATTTATGGTGCATATTGAATGACATTATATGAGCATAGCTAACCCCGTGATTGAGGGTACTAATGCTGTGCGAGTTTTGGGTTCAGTTTTGAAAACCGCCGACGCGATAGATGTATGAACGTATGAACATATGTATAAGGTCATAGTACTCCTAAAGCCCACCAGTGCATGTTTGGTAATTTGTGCTCTGCTCACGCATTGGCTCAATGTTTAGACAGAGCATAATGCAGACTGTGCTTGCACAGATGTGGTGTAGACAATAAGCGTTTGAACACGAGCTGAAACTAAACTAGGCTCACCTTTTCCACTGGCAGCTGGATCGCCGTCTTGCAGTCCTGGAAGTGTACAGTGATCGAGGGACCAGCTAGTGCTCTCTGATTATACGTTAGTCCTTGCGGCTCTCTTAGCATTTTCCGATTACCACCACCAAACTTTCCAAGCACACGGAATGCGACGTGAGCGATGCTGTCATTGCTATTTCTTAAACACCTCCAGAGTGCCTGCGATAACAATTTACCAGAATCAGCGAGGTATGGAAGACTGTTCACAAGAATATTTCACAACAATTATGGCTTTATAGTATGTAAAGCAGTAAGCAGACTTGTATGCCACTGGAAAAAAATTCATACCTGCATTAGGTCAGCTCTGACAGGTTGGATGTGATCATACAAAAAATCTGGCTGCAGGTTATCCACACAAAGCTCCAGGGTACGTAGGCCTTGGGAGATGAGAGTCTGTGATCCGTTTAGGGCCGATACCAAAGGTTCCATTAGCATTGGAAGATAAGGAAGAAGGGAGCTCAATCTAACAGGCACAGTCAAACACAACTCCACAAATAGATCTTTCATATGTTGTTTATGAAGTCCACTCTGTAGACTGTTTAAGCCTATAAATGTAAAAGGAAAATTTCAGTTAAATAAAACGAGTCAATGATTATGCAGGAAAAAAACAAAAAGTTTGTCAGAAGTGGGATTCGAACCCACGCCTACAAGAGTAGACTGCGACCTGAACGCAGCGCCTTAGACCGCTCGGCCATCCTGACTAGGTGGAAACGCATGGCTAAACAACGATCAAATAACGTATCAACAATGCTAAGTTCGTAGGGACCATAAGCGTTTTCATACCGAGCTCCATAAACAGCAGAAGCATTTCGATCTGTCAAAGGTTGCAAAATAAGGTAAAAAAAATTAGAGCTCGATATACGGTTCAAGTCAAATTCTACATGGGTTATTATTACCTTGCAGTAAATCAGGCAGCAATGGTAGAAACTCCTGATATAGCAGATCATGGCTTCCTCCTCCAATT
>Ga0224501_10001247_pt1 | contig 19710 bp, 19 predicted proteins | sample SF_Oct11_sed_USG_4_FD_169105 | JGI IMG/M metagenome (GOLD analysis project Ga0224501, IMG submission 169105) | Sediment microbial communities from San Francisco Bay, California, United States - SF_Oct11_sed_USGS_8_1 | ecosystem: Environmental > Aquatic > Marine > Sediment | place: USA...
CAGGTGCAAAAATAAAGGCATGAACAGGACGTTTGGATTGCGGTCTTTCTGCTACTAATCTTTGCCGCAAAGCGCTTTCCGTCTCGCCCTTGGGTTTCAATATCCCATCGACGAGCAAGCCGTTTTCCTTCTGGAAATCCCTGATCCCCTCATATAGCTCACGCGTGGAAATCCCATGCGGCTCGGCCTTATTACTCCCAAAGTCAAAAAAGCCAAAATCGCTCAAGGCATCTTTGACTGCAAAAACATCTTCCGTACGGTTCTCGCGGTTATTTCCAACCGTCCTAAACAATTCAAACATGATAAAAACTCCTTTTAAAAATTGTCATTCCGACTAACCCAGCACTTGATGCGGGAGCATGGAGGAATCTTTAAGATCCCTCGACAGAGTTTACCCCGTACTAGATACGGGGCTCGGGATGACAAATGAACTACGGGTTTCTACCCCGATCTATCAGACGCAAAATTTTTGCCATAAGCGCCCGTTGTCCCTCGGCGAAGCGCAATTCCTCATCCGCCGAGAGAGCGCCAAGTGCACGCTGGAATGTGATAGCTTGCAGATGCGCAAGAACTTTCCGCCCGTCTTCGGTTGCAAAAAGGCGAGCAAAGCTTTTTTCGATCTCCCGCATTTCGATTTTCTCCGGCAATGACGCCGTATAAATCGGAGCAGTTTCTTTAGTTTTGAACATGGCTTTCACCCTCCTTCTGGATTTCCGGCACAATGGCCTGAACAACATCTTCCGCAACTTTCAAAATATCCTTGCGCACCAGATCACTGGGCACAGCCAAAGCCTCGGCCAAAAACCTTGCTGCGGCCGGCAAATCCACTGACAGAGCAGCTTCCGGCCCCATAGAAAGAACAGAATTAATCCAGCTCAGCGTATTTTGGACATTGCGCTGACCTTGTGACCTCGCTAAGGGAGAGCGGTAATCCACCGCCACCAAACGCCCGTCCAGAGAAATATCGGGCACTTCACCGCGCCGCCTAAGAATACTGAAAGCCCGTTTAATAAGCGGGGTTAAAAGCTCGGATTGCAGACGCCCATAAGTTGCCCCCAAAATCAAGGACATTTGTGCCGAGCGCTCCAGAACCTCGGTTGCAGTCATAGCCGGACCCGCGATCGGAGCAAGCTTATCACCCAGCAACGCATGACGAATACGGCTTTGAAGGTTTTCCAAAACAAGCTGCGAGACATCAAATCGCCCTGGCATATCCAAAGGCTGCAAACCTTTTGAGCCAACAGCCTTGGGAATGATACTGCCTGGGGTTAGCTCGATATTGGCAGGGTTCAAAACCCCGTCATCATCGGCCTGCCAGATTCCGGTCACGGCTATGGATGCGTTTTTCAGGATCAACTCGACCACTTTATTTGCTGTCTTGATATCCGGCAAAGCCTTCATCACCGGTGATCTACCATAAATCTCGTCAGGAGATTTCATCCAGCGGAAATTAATCATCGGACTTTGCGAAAACTTGCCGGATTGCAGCACGACAGGCACACTTAAATCCTCAAACAAAAAAGCCATATACTCATAAACCAAACCATTCGGAATAACACTTTCCATCACGGGGAAAAGGCTCTGTTGATCTCGCGCTGCTTGACGCATAATTTTATCCGGAATAACAGCCGATGGATAACGGCTCACCATATCCCCTAATCGCATCTGAATGATACGGAAAGAATAATCCAAAAGACCGGAAGTCCCCTGTTCCAGAACAATTTTCTTTAAAGGCACAGCACAGAATCTGAAAGCAGAGAATTCACCCGGCTCGGCTTCCTCAAAGGAAATACTAGCCGTACCGCCAACGATCAAATCCAGATAGGCTTGATGAATTTCGACAGCAAAATTCGAGCGGTCAAAATGCGCCTGTATAGTCTGCGCAGCCTTTTCCAAAACAGGCGCAAGAGCATCAGCCTCTTCCGCAGATAGATCAGGGCCGGGCTTTAAACCAAACCATTGCGACCAAATAGGCGTAAGATTTCCCAAAAGGCTAGCCGCCAGTTGATCCACCGCATCCAAAGCCGTTGCATCATAAATACGGCTGTTGCGCTTTTGTCCGGCTTGAAACCCGCCAGTAAAACCACCGCGCTGTGGCAGTGTAAAATCATAACACTCCGCCCATAAACTCTGCCAATTTTCCTTGCGGGCTTTAGCAGATTCATAGCGACTTATTATATCTTTTGCTTTTTCTTGCAGAGCCAGTGCCTCATCATCTTCAAAATGGATTATAGTGTTCTTTTTTTCCATGATTACTCTCCCAGTAAGGTTTTACGGTTACTATTATTGCGATCAGCTAAATCCAGAAAACCACGGAAACTAGTGGCAATAGTGCCAAAACGACTGCGATCCCGTTTAAGAAGATTAGCTTCCCTAATCTCGCTTGCACTGGCAGTCGAGCTTTCGTTCGTTTCACTGCCTTGTGATGTTTCCGATATGCTTGTAACCGGCTCAGTTGTCTGTGTTTGCAAAGCAATCGGCGTAGGCGCGGCTTTTGGTGTTGAAATCAGGCTACCCATGGCCAAACTCCTTTCAAATTTTTAGGGTTATATTTATTTTCCTGCGAATATTCCGCGTAGCAATCCTCAGTCAGATATTGGTAAAGCTGCCACGGCGTTAAAATTTTGCGCTTATGAATGCCAATCACACGTTTGACTGCTTCCACACAAGTAAAGGGCATAAGCGGTGCCGGACGAAAAGATTTACGAATTTGTGTTTTTACAACCACATGCCCTTCTTGTTCCAGCCATTTTGGCAGATCAAAGTCTCTATGACGTTCCTGCACGTAAATCTCGGTATGGTGCGCGAGCGGATCAACCGAGACCCAGCGCTGTCCATCGCACATCACAACAAAACAATGCCGAAAGCCGGGTTTTAGATATTTGAGATACGGCAATTCATTCTGGCTTGTAAAAACAACCCAAACTTCATGGTCTTCGTTTTGATAAGTCATTCCGCAACCTGCCCTTCATAATCAAATAAACTGGACTGACTGTGCATAGTATTGCGCTTCATCCAATTCGTTTCACGAACAATACCCTTTTGAACAAAAGGCGTTTCAAGACGATCCATTGCCTCATCCCAAAGCCTTGCAGCATGAGCCTCTTTAACGCGGCGCGAATCAGGTGGCATATTCCGGCGCCCATAATGGCGCATAACCAGCAAGTGATCGCGGAGCAAACGGCGTTTTCTGTAAAGTCTGTTCAGAATATTCAAAATATCCACAGGCTCGCATGGTCTTGGAACATTCCCTGCACCGGACATAAAACGCGCACCATCACATTTTGCCTGCTGCGCCATAATAAACCAAAACCAAGCTTCTTCTGTTGACTCAAACGGCACCGAATAATCGCTTTCACGGAATATAAAGCCCCTGTACACATCGCGTTTAGACATGCCCACTCCTTCTTCAATTTAAATTTTTAGGGTTCTCACACACAGGTAGAGGAAAAAGAAACAAAGCTTTAGATACATTTGTTCCCTTTATGTTCTAACGTATGCTATAAATATTCGCGGGTGTCAAGAAAAAAAATAGGAAAAGTTTCCTGTTTACCTTTTCACGCTTAAATGGGATTACTGTCCTATAGTTATTTTAACCCCTAAATTAAACAGTATTCCTACACCGCAATGTTTACCCACGAACAAATATGGAGAGGCTTGGATAACCTAGCAAAATCAAATGGTTATTCTGCATCAGGTTTAGCAAAAAAAGCCGGGCTTGACCCGACGTCCTTCAATAAAAGTAAGCGTTTTAGCCCCGATGGAAAGCCTCGCTGGCCCTCAACAGAAAGCCTATCCAAGGTTTTGGACGTTACAAATGCAACACTGGATAATTTTCAGGATATGATTCTGCAGGATTCTGATAATTCGGCTCTTATATCCAAGGATGACCAGACCCACATTGCAAGAATAACAGCCGAAATTTTGCTTGATACAAAGTCTGTCCTGTTTAATGAGCGTGAACCTTTTACAGTGAAATCAGGACGCAAAAGCCCAGTTTATATTGACTGTAGAAGGCTTATTTCCTTTCCGAAAGAACGGAACATTCTTATGAATTTTGCAGCAAAAATTCTTATAGGTAAAATCGGCTTAAACGATATCGATATTCTGGCAGGCGGAGAAACAGCAGGTATTCCCTACAGCGCTTTTATCGCAGATCGTCTAAAAAAACCCATGATCTATGTCCGAAAACAACCAAAAGGCTATGGCCGTATGGCACAAATTGAAGGCGTTCTACCGGAAAGAAATAAAGATGCAGAAAAGCCAAATGTTGTATTGATTGAGGATCTACAAACAGATGGCGGAAGTAAAAAAATCTTTATTGATGCTTTAAGAGAAGCTGGCGCAGTCGTAGAACACACTTTTGTTATTTTTCATTATGGCATTTTTGAATCCAGCCTTCAAAATATGAAGAAAATGGGCGTAACACTCCACGCTTTATGCACTTGGTGGGATATCCTTGCCGTAGCAAAAGAAAAGCAAAGTTTTGATGATCAAACATTAGAATCAGTTGAAAAATTTTTGAATAACCCTCTAAATTGGGATGGAAGCCTTTGAAAAGGCACGAAGCTGCAATATCGCAAAATAAATGGAAACGATTACGCTATGAAAATATGCTTCTATACCTCGGAGAGACCAAAAGCCCGCGAAGCACTGGAAATCCTGCAAAAATTTTATGGAGATACCCCGGTTAAAAAGGCAGATATTCTCGTCGTTCTTGGCGGAGATGGAACGATGTTGCGCGCTCTACACAGATATGTCGATATCGACATCCCGATTTTTGGAATGAATCTGGGAACCTTTGGCTTTTTATTGAACGAGTATAGAAAAGAAAATTTAATTGAGCGTATAGAGAAATCAACAAGCTTCGTTGTCCATCCTCTTCGCATGACCGGACAAGACACCAATAATAAGGAATTTTCTGAACTGGCTTTTAATGAAGTATCCTTGCTTCGTGAAACACATAATGCTGCAAAGCTGATGCTTTTTGTAAATGATGAAATTCGTATTCCAATGCTGGTCTGTGATGGCGTTATGGTTTCTACTCCACTAGGCAGCACAGCCTATAATTCCTCCGCAGGTGGCCCCATTGTCCCGCTCGGTGCCAATGTCCTGCCCATTACACCCATCAGTGCCTTTCGTCCGCGCCACTGGCCAGGAGCCCTAATCAATAACACCTCCTCTGTCAGACTGGATGTCGTAAAGCCAAAAGAACGACCTGTGAGTGTTTCCGCCGATTTTACCGAGATAAGAGACATCATGTCTGTAACAATAAAAGAAGATCTGAGTATATCAAGCACACTTCTTTTTGATGATACGTACCATTTGGAAGAACGTATTTTCCAAGAGCAATTTGCTTCTTAAAGACCTTTATTTCCTGATTTTGGACAGATTTAAATCTTTCATACGGCGTTTTTCAGCCAGTTCATTTTCGATCTGATCCAAAGATTGTAAAACTTGTTCGTTAATGTTTCCGCCTTTAACAATCCCGCCTTCGGGAATAAGACCCAAACGCTCGGCAATATATTGATAACCTTCAATCAAATCACCGAGATCATATCTGTAGCGATCTTTATCCAGCCTCTCCCCTGTCTTGCTATCCCAAAGACGGCAATTATCCGGAGAAATCTCATCGGCAAGAACAATATATAACTCGCCATTCTCACCCCAGATACGTCCGAATTCCAGTTTGAAGTCAACCAGAGTTAAACCTATCCCTGAAAACAGACCCGAGAGAAAATCATTTACACGCCATGCCATAATCATTATTTCCTCAAGCTCATACGGATCAGCCCAACCAAAATTTACAATGTGTTGTTCGCTGACAATAGGGTCATTCAGCTTGTCATTTTTGTAAAAAAACTCAGTCAACGGTCGGTCGAGTACTTTCCCCTCTTCCACTCCTAAATGTCGGCATAAGCCTCCGGCAGCGATATTACGGACCACAACTTCCAGAGGTATAATTTCAACACGTCTAATAAGTTGTTCCCGCATATTAATGCATTTAATAAAATGCGTTGGAATTCCAATACTCTCCAACTTAGTCATCAAATGCGCGGAAATTCTGTTGTTTAATACGCCCTTACCAGAAATTGAACCCTTTTTATCAGGAGCAATGGATGTTGCCGAAACATCATCCTTAAAATATTGAATTACAGTATTGGGGTCAGGACCCGCATAAAGTATTTTAGCCTTACCTTCGTAGATTTTTTTACGTCTTGCCATAAATTTACCTCAAAAAAACAGGTTCACTTGCTATATATTGTGTTTAAATTCTCATTTCAATTTATTTTTGTACGAATCAGTGCTGTACAAAATTAAAGGGAAATTGACAATAACGATGGATTTACAAAGAGTCCAATGTTAGAAATCATAAATTAGTATTTTTTGACACTAAGGAGCCAATAACGATGTCGGGATTTGATGATAGAGAACAGGCCTATGAAAAGAAATTTGCCTATGATGAAAAAGTCAGCTTCGAAGTAGAAGCACGCCTTTCCAAACTTTATGGCCTTTGGGCTGCAGAGCAGCTTGGTCTGGGCGGGGCAGATGCACAAACCTATGCCAGTGACGTGGTTGCTGCCAATCTTGAAGAGCCAGGTTTTGACGATATTTTGAGAAAAGTTCGCAAAGATTTTGATGATAAAGGCTTGGATATTTCCGACCATGTTATGGAATCTCAGATGCAGGACTGTTTGATAGAAGCCAAAAAGCAGATTGAAAATAAATAACAAAAAGGATCATGGCCATGGCAATGGACGCAGGAACAATTGAAAAGCTAATCCTTGAAGCCATCCCCGATGCAATTGTCAAAATCGAGGATTTGCGTGGAGACGGAGAGCACTACGCTGCCTATGTAGCCTCACCCGCTTTCGAAGGGAAAACTCGTGTGCAGCAACATCAGATGGTCTATCAAGCCCTTGGAGACAGGATGGGTAGAGAGCTTCATGCTCTGGCCCTGCAAACATCCGTGCCGGAAAACAAATAGAAAAGATTTAAGAAAAATAAACATGGAAAACGTACTTTTTGACCGCATTCGTAAAGAACTTGAAGAAAATGATATAGTCTTATTCATGAAAGGCACAGCTGCCTTCCCTCAATGTGGATTCTCTGCTTTGGTTGTACAGGTTCTTTCCACGCTTGGCGTCAAGTTCAAGGATATCAACGTTCTCGAAGACAATGAACTGCGCGAAGGCATAAAGGAATTTACGCAATGGCCCACCATCCCGCAACTCTATATAAAAGGTGAATTTATAGGTGGCTGTGACATAACCCGCGAAATGTATGAAACAGGCGAACTTCAAACTTTGCTACAGGATAAGGGCATAAATATTGCTGCATAAGAAAAAACACTCAAAAAACAGCTTTATTTGCTAAAGTTTTAACGCGTGACCTTGCTATGCCGGTGAACATGGCAACACATAATCAGACCAAAGCCAGATAGCGCCGCAAGCATTGACGTTCCCCCGTAAGATACAAGGGGGAGCGGTGCACCGACCACAGGGATTAACCCCATCACCATCGAGATATTGATAAACACATAAAGCGAGAAATTAAGGCTAAGCCCTAGTGCCAAATAACGCCCGAAATTATGCTTGCACCGGAAGGCAATACGGAAACAATATCCAAAAATCATAGCCAAAAGTCCAAGTAGCAAAAGTCCCCCGAACAATCCCCATTCCTCGGCCCAAAGCGTAAATATAAAATCCGTTTGCTTTTCTGGAAGAAAATTAAGACGGCTTTGCGTCCCTTGCAAAAAGCCCTTTCCTTCTATCCCTCCCGACCCAAGAGCAATTTTGGATTGTGTAATATGATATCCGGCCCCCAAAGGATCACTTTCAGGATTAAGAAAGGTCATAACACGCTTTTTCTGATACTCATGCAGAAATTGCCATGCCACCGGGATACTTAATCCCGTCGCAATTATTCCCCCTATGAACAACCATACAGGCGCGCCAGCCATAAAAACGATTCCCGCACCTACCATTATGATCATCAAGGATGTTCCTAAATCGGGCTGCAAAAGGACCAACGCAACCGGCGCCAATATGATCATTGCCGGAATAATCAAGAACGTAATACGTTTGACTTGTCCAAGGCTGGCCCCATGAAAATGACGCGCTAATGCAAGCACAACCGCGATTTTCATCAATTCCGAGGGCTGCAACTTGATAAAACCCAGATCAATCCAACGCTGAGCCCCCATTCCGACGTGACCTTTGATTTCCACAAAAACCAAAAGACCAAGCCCTCCAAAATAAATAAGCCATGTAAGCTTATACCAAAATTTAATATCAATCACCGCAACACAAACCATAACCGTTAGTCCTATGCAAAAACGTACAAATTGCCGTGACGCCCAAGGATCAACATTCCCACCAGCCGCAGAATACAAAGCAATAAGACCAATAGAGGTAACAGCCATAATCAAAGCAACAAGTCCCCAGTTTAGCAGCAACAGCTTACGAAAAATGTTATGATCTGATTGTATAAACATTTGTGACATAATTTATTCTACCGTCCTTTTTAGTGGTAAAAAAGGACCAAACGTCTTATTTTCAGTATCCTTTCCAGTATGTGGTTTACTTATTTCAAAAGAATGGATTCTAGTGGATGCCGGATCACGGATTTGAACATGTTCTAGGATTTTACTTGCCAACGGCGCTGCCGCACTTGATCCTCCGACACCGTGTTCGACCACCACAGAACAGACATAGCGTGGCTTGCCTACAGGAGCATAACCAACAAATAAAGCATGATGGCGTTGTTTCCATGGTAAGTCTTTATTTTGTAGCCCCAATCTACGTTGTTCAGCCGTTATGCTTTGTACTTGTGCCGTTCCTGTTTTCCCGGCCATCAATCCAACGTTTTCATTAAGAATACGAGAACTATATGCCGTTCCCTTTTTTGTATTGACCGCAGCATCCATCCCATTCATCACCATTTTCAAATACTGGCCAGATACTTCTATCTTAGGCCATTGGTCTGCACCTTTATACTTATCGCCCACATAACCTGTAATCCATGGTCTAACAGAAAAACCACCATTTACAAGACGTGCCGTCATAACAGCAAGCTGCAGTGGTGTTGCAAGAATATAGCCCTGTCCAATCGTGGCATTTACTGTATCACCAGGCTGCCACTTTTTACCTAGTCTGCTTGCAATCCACTCCTCATCTGGAATAAGTCCCGATTTTTCTTCCTTAATTTCAAAACCCAATTCTTCTCCTAAACCAAAACGTTTTGCCATTTCAGAAATTCTTTTAATTCCAACCTCAACCGCCATATCATAAAAATACGTATCACAGCTTTGTTGCAACGCTGTGGTTAGATTCATCCAGCCATGCCCATGTTTTTTCCAGCAGTGAAATTTACCACGTCCAAGTTTAAAAGAACCCAGACAATTTACGGTAGTTTTTGAATTAATGATTCCAGCCTCTAGCCCTGCCAGAGCCGTAATCATCTTGAATGTCGAGCCCGGTGGATATTGCCCCGCTAAAGCTTTATTGGTTTGCGGCAAAGTCGGATCATTCAACATAGATTGCCAAACATCTTGAGGAATGCCTTTTACAAACATATTCGGATCAAAGGAAGGGTGTGACGCCATAGCATAGACTGCCCCGTTATAAGCATCCATAACCACAGCAGAAGCACTTTTATGTTCTGATAATGCGTCTTGTACAAATCGCTGTAACTCTCCGTCGATAGACAAGGCCACTCGTTTACCAGATTCCATCGGCTTTTTCCCAAGCTCACGCACAGCCCGCCCATGAACATTTACCTCCTCTTGCACAGCTCCTGCACGTCCACGCATATCTAAATCAAAAACTTTTTCAATCCCCGTCTTACCTACCTTAAATCCAGGCAATGTCAGCACAGGATCACCTGTCAGTTCTTCCTGCGAAACCGCACGGACATATCCAATAACATGAGCCGTAGACTCCACATAAGGGTAGTTCCTCGTCTCGCCCTCATCAATCAATAATCCTGGCAAATCAGGCAAATTAACTTCGATCTTGGCAACTTCTTCCCATGTCAGGTCTTCCTTCACATATAAAGGAACAAACTTCTTTTTTTTCTTGGATTCTTTAATAATGCGTTCAATCATCTCTTCCGAAAGCGAAATATATTTCTGAAGTTTCTTCAAAGAATCTTTAAGGTTTTCAGTCTGTTCAGGAACAATGAGCGCACGATAGTTTTGTACGTTTACGGCTAAAGGCACTCCAAATCGATCTACAATCTCTCCGCGCAAAGGAGCAATCATACGGATATTAATTCTGTTTTTATCTGATAATGTCTTGTACTTGCTCCCTTGCGAAATCTGTAGCCATGCCAGACGAGATGCCAATATACCAAGCCCAAGAAACTGCAATATACCTATAACAATAGCCCTTCGCGAAAAACTCTGTATATGTTCTTCTTCGCGAAAAGCCATATTATTTCACCGCGCTATAGTGATCGGATAAATGAGGTAACACTCTGTGTGATAAATACAAAGCAACGGATAGAAATGGATATATGCAGCATCCCAAAACTATAACGACCAAAACAGGAAATATTCCTACCCAGTGCCCTTCTACAAGACCGAATAAAACCCACCTCACGCTATTTGTAAAAATACAAACCAAAACATAACCAATCCAAACAGAAGAAAAAGATTGATTAGCAAGAAACAGTCTTTGATCTGTAACAACCCACCTAACAAGAATAAAAATAAAAGAGCTGATTCCAACTGGCAATCCTGTAATCAAATCAAGGGCAAAACCGGAAATAAAAACAAACCAAACTGGAATCAAAGTAGGCCTGTAGACAGACCAGTAATAAATTGCTCCCAAAAAAAAAGGAATTTCAAAGGAACCCGTAATAATAACAGAAGATAAGGAAACAATGTTAAACACAAACAATGCAAACATAAGCAAATAAGGCACACAAAACCTCAAAAAGACTTCGATTTGCTCACTCGAAGACGACATCTTAATATTCCTTTACATTCATATCACATTAAAAACGGGATTAGGTAATGTACCAATTTACAAATGAGAGATAAAGAACCTACGGCATATCAGTAGGATTATCTACATTGGAATCTAAAACACGGACATAAAGCAACCGTGTGACATCCGTAAAAAGATTAACTCTCTTATCCCCTTTTTGATCCGTATAAACTTTTCCAACTGGCAAACCATAAGGATAAACTCCCCCATAACCAGACGTTAAAACTCTTGATCCATCCTCTATTTCGCTATCTTGAGGCAAATGAATCAATTGCGGATAAGTATCGTTCCGACCAGCCATTACTGCATGCTGCGTTGTTTTATCAATCATGACTGGGACACGCGAATTTATATCTGTGACCAGCAAAATTCTGGATGTACGTTCACCGACTTCAATAATTCGTCCAACAAGCCCTTCACCAGATAAAACAGCCTGCCCTTTTTCAACCCCGTCAGGTTTACCACTTTGAACAAGAAGGCTTTTTGCATAAGTATTCCCCGAATCAGAAATCACCCGAGCAGTAACAAACGTATCTTTTGGATCAAGTTTAATATTCAATAACTCTCGCAAGGATGTATTTTCTGCCTCAAGCTTAAGCGCTATCTGGTACCACTGCCTAAGCTTCTGATTTTCTTGTTCCAACCTATCATTTGTAGCTTGTATCTCCGCAAGCGTCGATGTCTCTGCAATAACCGATGAAATACTATGCAAAGGCCTGCTTGCGAACATGAGAATCGGCATTGCGCCATCAGATATATTGATGCGAATATTCTCAAATGCCTGAGGACGAAACGCCGAAATAATCATCATGACAATAGACATAAACAGAAAAACAAGAGAAGACCCTCCACCAGCATCATCTCCTAAAAAAGCAATTTTCCTGAGCGGGTTCGCTATGCGTCCACGATCTAACACATTTATGCCATTTATCTATTAAATTTTAATATGTACCAATCAATACATGCCGCAGAGACTTTCCTGCTTCAAGCGCACATCCTGTCCCCAATGCAACACAAGAAAGCGGATCATCCGCCAGCGTTACAGCCAATCCAGTCGCATGGCGCAAAACAAAATCCAGATTGCTGAGAAGCGCTCCACCGCCTGTTAGAACGATCCCTCTATCTACAATATCAGCCGCCAATTCAGGAGCTGTATGTTCAAGAGCCACTTTCACACCTTCGACAATCTGCCCGACAGGCTCGGCCAAAGCTTCTGCGACTTGACGCTCGGTAATCACAATTTCTTTCGGAACACCATTCATGAGGTCACGCCCGCGAATCTCCATTGTACGCCCTTCTCCATCTCCCGGTATGCACGCAGATCCGATTTCCTTCTTAATCCGCTCTGCAGTGCTTTCCCCAACCAGTAGATTATGAACACGGCGAATATAGGCTATAATGGCTTCATCCATCTTATCACCACCAACGCGCACAGACCGTGCATAAACAATACCGCCAAGAGAAATCACAGCAACTTCCGTGGTGCCACCTCCAATATCAACAACCATAGAACCTGTTGCTTCTGTCACAGGTAAACCCGCCCCGATTGCAGCAGCCATCGGCTCCTCAATCAGGCTAACCTGACTAGCGCCAGCACTTTCTGCAGATTCCTGAATAGCCCGGCGCTCAACTGCAGTCGAACCGGAGGGCACACAAATTATCATCTTCGGAGACACAAAAGAACGGCGATTATGCACTTTGCGAATAAAATGCTTAATCATGGCTTCTGTCACCTCAAAATCCGCAATAACCCCATCACGCAAAGGGCGCGTAGCAATAATACTGCCCGGAGTCCGGCCAAGCATCTGCTTAGCCTCATTACCAACAGCAACAGTCTGTTTTTTACCACCAATATCAGAAATCGCGACAACTGAAGGTTCATTCAGCACTATCCCTTGATCCTTAACATAAACCAAAGTATTAGCCGTACCCAGATCAATTGCCATATCTGCAGACATAAAACCAAAGAGCTTGGAGAACATCGATCTTAAACTCACTAGTAAGAATTAAAATTGTAAATTTGAGTAATCAGTATGTACGCGAATGACCAACTATAGCAAACAGCTATAATAAATACAGCAAAACTATGCACAAGAGATATGTTGTTTCAACAAGATTTTTTTGAGACCACACACTTAATCAAAAAAAGGGGTAAAAAACACCCCTTATCGCTAACTCTAATAGCCAACACTAACCCTGACGCGCCTTAAAACGTGGGTTTGTCTTATTGATTACATAAACGCGACCCTTACGACGGATAACACGACAGTTACGATCACGCTTTTTTAATGTCTTAAGTGAATTTGAAACCTTCATCTTCTTTTTCCTGCAAATGCCTATAATATAATAGCGTTCGGGAACATACTCATTCATCTGACCTATTGTCAAGTATTCCGTTTAAAAATATAATCCTGTTAACTAAAATATAATGAATTTAGTATAATAATAAGGTCCAAAATGTGTGTGAAACGGGAAAAAATGGTGGATATTCAAAAGAAATTCAAAGCTGGTGATGTCATTATAAAACAAGGTGAACCGGGTGACAGCGCCTATATAATAGAAGAAGGCAAAGTGGAAATTACAATCCGCCAGACTAACGGTTCCATTTTGAATGTCGGGACGCGCAGTGTTGGCGCCATGATCGGAGAAATGTCAATTATCGACAATGCCCCGAGAACAGCAACAATTACGGCGCTTGAAGACTGTAGCCTTCTGGAAATCACCAAAGAAGATTTCACGCGCCGTCTGGATCAGGCTGATCCTGTTATTAGAATGGCTTCCCGTGTTATTATTACACGCTACCGCGATATGGTCACACGCTCAGCTATACAAAATGACAACGCCTTATGGCCACCCGCAGAACTTGTAGAACTGGAATATACAGGTGAATCGGATGCGCTGGATGCTATACGCCTTGCCAACGAATTCAAACAAGGTCTGCAAAATGGTGAAATTTGTCTTCATTATCAGCCAATTATTAGCTTGAAAGATGAGAATTTTGTTGGTTTTGAAGCCCTCATGCGCTGGTTTCATCCTGAAAGAGGCTTCATTTCCCCCGGAATCTTCATTCCGGTTATAGAACAAAGCGATCTCATGATCGAAGCTAGTAAATGGGCCTTAAAAGAGGCATGTTCTGCCTTAAAACGAATAGAAGGTGCAACGGGATACGATTCAAATCTGCATATGAGTGTTAATTTCTCAAGTACAGATTTTTCCTCTGACGATTTCGTGGAAAATGTCTATAGCACCCTGAGTAAAACTGATATCAAGCCCGAACAACTGCACCTTGAAATTACCGAGCGCCTTCTAATGAACCAACCAGAAAATGCGAAAGATACGCTAAATATGTGTAAAAAAGCAGGAATGAAAATATCAATAGATGATTTTGGAACAGGATATTCTTCCCTGAGCTATCTGCACTACTTCCCTATTGATATTCTAAAAATCGACCAGAGCTTTATCCGCGATATGCATAAAAAAGAGCAATCTCTTGCTCTTGTAAAATCTATCATAGCGCTAGGAAAAAACCTGAATATGTCTATTGTTGCCGAGGGCGTAGAATGTCAGGAAGAATCTGACCTCCTGAAGGAAATGGGCTGTGACTACGTGCAGGGATATTTCTATGCCAAGCCTATGGCTGAAAGTGATGTAATCACATTGATACAAAATCGTATCAAGAATTAATCCGGTTATTTCTTGTCTGAAAAATAAACGCCATCCCAACCATCAGGCGTACCCTTTTCAATAAAATTCTGCAAACGCATCTGATACATTTCGTACATCATTGCCAGTTCCTGCATTTTGAAAAGTGATTCTTTTTCCAATAATCTCAAAGCCTTTTTAAACTCGGCCTTTCTGTATAAAGACATAAATTCTCCATGCACTTTTTTCAGCTCTATAAATTCAGATTTTTCAGCCCTTTCCCCATCACCCAATAAGGCATAAATCTCGACAGGTTCCCGCTTACCTGTCACACGCACCAAATCAACGCCCAAAACTGCAAAATCTTGCGTCTGCTCATATGTGCTCTTACTGATAAGAATATCTGTATGATAAGTCTTGGTTAAACCTTCAAGGCGAGAGGCCAGATTAACCGGATCACCAAGAGCAGAATAAGCAAATCTTTGACGTGATCCCATATTACCCACTGCGCAAATGCCAGTATTAATCCCTATTCCGGCCTTTAATAGTATAGGAGACTTTCTGTCACTGTTATCACCATTCTCATAGATTACCTCATTGATCTGATTTAATGCGCCTTGCATTAAAAGAGCCGCTCTACAAGCCTTTTGCGCATGGTTTTCGACGTCTCTGGGTGCATTCCAAAATGCCATCATCGCATCACCTATATATTTATCAACAGTGCCCTCATGACGCATGACTATATCCGTCATACCCGTCAGAAATTTATTCATGACATTAATTAGTTCTTCAGGACTCATCCCTTCGGAAATCGATGTAAATTTCCGGATATCAGTAAACATAACCGTCAACTCACGATTTTCTCCACCCAGTTTAAGATGCTCTGGATTTCTCTCCAGATCACGTATTACATCCTTGGCTACATACATACCAAATGCATTCCGAATGCGTTTTCTCTTATGCTCGGCATGGATATAGGACAAAATCGTCGATACAATGAAAATCCCCAGAACCGACAAAGATGGATAAGCCGGATCAACCAAAAGCCCATAATCAACATAAACGAGATAGGCACCAAAAATAGCCATAGAAATCAGCGTGCAACACAACACTAAAGACAGCAAAACGCCAATGAACTGAGCGATTGTTATAAAAAAAAGTCCAACAGCAAAAATAAAGAAAGCTTCAACATGACGCGTAATGTCAGGACGCTTAAGATATTTATCTTGCAAGACCTGTTCAATAACATTGGCATGCACCTCCACCCCCGGACGATAAGCTGCAATAGCCGTGTTCCTCAAATCTTTCAGTCCTTCTGCACTCGTCCCGATCAGAACAATCTTACCCTTGATTAATGGCTCTACTTTTTCCCTGAACTGATCATCCAGAATATGAAGCGCGGATATATAATCATGAGTAACACAATAATTAATTTTGTCTGTAGCGTCCTGTTCACTGCAAAAATGGCGATAATAAACATAAATCTTACCATCATCTTCTACCGGGATAATATAATCCCCCAGTACAATTCGGTAATTCGTATCAATTTCCTTTTTCTTATCCAGCGGCGTATTAGCAAGCTGTATCGTTCCTTTACGTCCAAGAACCGCCACACGTATAGCCTCAAGACTTAAGGACGGATACAGTGTTTTTCCATCAGAAAAAACCATACCTGTGCGCCGCATCACGCCATCAAAATCAGGGCGCGCCATAAAACTCCCATTTCCTGCAGCAGCCTTGGAAAATATCGATAGATTAACAGCCGCCCCCTTAAAATAAGGTGCATTTTGTAAAAAAGTTTCCTTGGTGTCAGGACGCATCAACAATCGCCTTTTATCCAAAGGCTCGTGCACCGCTCGATCCAAATTGCCATACGTAAATCCAGTTACAACTACGCCAGACTCCTTAATAGCTTTAGCAAACGCCTCATCGAAATCCGGTATATTTTCAGGGAATATCTCTTCAACTTTTAGATTTTGTTTTTCTTCAAGATATTCTATAAATCGCTTTGGAGAAGTTCGATCCTCTTCTGCAAACACGCCGTCATAAACAATGGATTTAACTCCCATATTACTCAAACGTATTGTTAAATCAGCCAGAATATCCCGTGACCATGGCCATTGCCCGTGTTGTGCCAAAGATTTTTCATCAATATCAACAATGACAACATCACCACTGCGCTCTCTGGGGTGCATTTTATTAAAACTATCAAAAACAAAATGTTGAAACTGTAATCGCCAGATATGGTTTGAGTCGCTGTACATCACAGCTGCAATCAAGATGATAAAAAGCAAGGAAAAATGAAATAGTGACCAACGATCAATAGTCAAAAACTTGCGCATAGGCTCTAGCGCTCCCTCAAGGCGCTATCAAAGCCTCTAAAAATAGGTTTCATCAAATAATTCAAAATCGTACGTTTTCCTGTTATGATCTCGACATTTGCCACCATACCGGATGTGATCGGCAAAGGATTGGCCTTACTACCCAGAAAATTCTTGTCCGTAACGACTTCGACCTCAAACAATATATTCCCGTCATTATCCTTGCTACTGTTCGCTGCCACGCGCATCAACTCTCCATCCAGCGAACCATATTTGGTCGGATCATAAGCCGTAATCTTCACCTTCACCTTCTGACCCACATGAAGAAAAGCAATATCATCAGGCTTTACATTGGCAATAATCTTTAGAGATTCATCATTAGGAACAATCTCGATCAGCTTCATAGCAGGCTCGACCACACCGCCAATAGTGTTAATCATAATCTCATTGACCACGCCATCAACAGGCGCACGAATTTCCGCACGATCCACACGATCCCCCATTGCCCGCAAATTTTCCTTGATCCCTGCAATCTTGGCCTCAACCTCATTTAACTCCTCCAATGCCGTTGAGCGGAATTTATCAAACTGACTTTCGCGCTCCTGCTCCGCGACTCTAAGCTGGGCCTCTAATCCTTCTTTTTCCTGTGACCTCGCGTTAATCTGTCCGCTTAAATCCGATAGCTCGCGCTCCAACTTTGTTTGCTCCAGCTTCGGAACTGCACGCTTGGCAACCATTTGCTTGGTGACGTTCAACTCTTCTTGCAAAAGTTTTCGGCTTGAATAAATCCGGTTAATCTCAGCTTCTACTTCCTTGAGATCAGCCATAGCCTTTTTAATCTTGTCATCTTGGATAGAATACGCCGCTTCAAGCTCTTTTTGACGAGAAACATAAAGATTCTGCTCATTCTTAGCCACATTTGGCAGTTTTTCTTCTATCTCCCTATCAGGGACAAATTCAGCTCCTTCTGCCTCTGCCGTCAACCTTGCCTTCTTGGCCTTCAGGGACATAAGGTTGGCTTCTGTACCCCGCTCTTCTGAAGAAAACAGAACATCTTGAAGCCGCATCAGGATTTGCCCCCTTTTTACCAAGTCCCCCTTCGCCACCAACAATTCTTGCAAAATCCCGCCCTCAAGGCTCTGCACAATTTGGATATCTCTAGAAGGAACAACCTGCCCCTGTCCTCGCGTAAGCTCTTCGACTTCCGCCAAAGCCGCCCAAATAAAAAACGCCACAACCAGTGCCATCAAAGCATACATAAACATAAATACGGGCCTAGCCGGTGTTCGATCTGCCGCCCCCTCCAGTTCCTTTAATATGTCATCTTCATAAGACATAAACGCTTCTTACCCCTTTTGAACAGAAACCTGACCTGAATCCAAAGCCCTAAGCACCTCATCCCGTGGTCCATCCATTAATATCTTGCCACCATGCACCAGAATAAGACGATCCAGCATAGGAAGCATTGAATTCTTATGAGTAATCAGGATCAGCGTCCTACCCTCTACTACCTGTTTAATCGAATTGCAAAAAACAGTCTCTGCCTGTACATCCATCGCATTAGTCGGCTCATCACATATAATCATATTCGGCGTTTTGATTAACGCCCGCGCCAAAGCCACAGCCTGCTTCTGCCCACCGGATAACCCGCTCCCATTTTCGCCAACTGGGGCATCATAGCCCATAGGATGACGCGCAATAAATTCGTGCACACCTGCAAGTTCCGCCGCCTTCAGTATTTCCTGTTCGCTGGCATCAGGATAACCTGCCGTTATATTTTCCCGAACACTTCCACGAAAAAGAATAACATCTTGTGCAATATAGGCCATATTCTTACGCAAATCTGCGGGATCAATTTGCCTTGAATCCGTATTATCAAACAGAATTTGTCCACTTTCTGCTGTATAAAGACCCGCCATGAGCTTAGCTATAGTCGACTTTCCAGAGCCGATTTTACCAATAATTCCGACCTTCTCGCCTGGCCCAATAGTAAAGGATACCTTATCAAGAACCTTTATATTTGTAGCCGGATAAGAAAAAGATACCCCGTCAAATTTGATCGCACCATCCAGCGATGGCCTATGCAAAAAGCTTTTCCCTTCTGGTCGCTCAACCTCTTGGCTCATAATCTGGTTCAAAGTCTTAAGCGCGCCGCCTGCCTGATGATAGCGTGTCATCAAATTAGCCACCTGCCCGATCGGCGCAATCGCCCTTCCACCCAGTATAACGCAGGCAATCAATCCCCCTGTGCTTAAGTCCCCGTCTTTTACCAGATACATCCCTGTCAAAATTATAATAACCGAAGCGATTTGCTGGAAGAAAGTCGCAATATTTACCCCTAGAGCCGATAAAAACCGTGACTTCTGAGCAAAAATGGCATTTTCTTCAATACTACGTCCATAGCGAGAACGGAACCGCCCGTCAGCACCGCTTGCCTTAATCACCTCAAGGCCATGAATGGTTTCCACCAATATCCCATGCTTGGACTCCGCCGTTTTTGTCGCCATCATAACCAAGCTCTTAAGCTTGATCTGAATGACCATACCAATCACCATCACAATCACAACCAGAGCCAGTAATATAAATGCAATCCCCCCCCCTAGCTGATAAACAAAGAACAGGAAGAGAAGTGAGAATGGCAAATCCACCAGCGCTGTAATCGTTGCAGAGGTAAAAAACTCGCGCACGGCATCAAAATCCCGCAACATATTTGCAAAAGCACCACTAGAGGGTGGACGATCAGACAAACGCAT
>Ga0224501_10001249_pt1 | contig 19702 bp, 12 predicted proteins | sample SF_Oct11_sed_USG_4_FD_169105 | JGI IMG/M metagenome (GOLD analysis project Ga0224501, IMG submission 169105) | Sediment microbial communities from San Francisco Bay, California, United States - SF_Oct11_sed_USGS_8_1 | ecosystem: Environmental > Aquatic > Marine > Sediment | place: USA...
GCCAGGTTTGATTAAATTGACTCTTATTTTATCGCTAGTCTAGTCTCCCTGACCATGCCTGACTATTATCACCGTTGCTATTATTGTCTGTAGAATGTACAATGCCATAGCTATAGGCTATTAGACATTCTTAGTACGTGAAGTAAATAATTTGGTATTGTGTTTTGTCATGTAGAGTTTAGTAGCGGGTGTGATAATGGTTGCAGGGGCAAAGATATCAGTAACCAATAAGCGAAGATTACTTTGGGGAAAGGTTCTACAATGGATTATATTGGGATTCGCTGTTCTTACCATGGCACAGTTCGGTGTGTATCTAACTATCTCTTACCATGGCACAGTTCGGTGTGTATCTGACTATATCTCTCTTTCCTTTCTGTATTTTGAGCTCCAGGGTCTCATGATGAAGCCTAAACCAAGATAGCTGAGTTAGTGAGTAGTAAGGTAACATATTGGCCAACATTAGGTGTATTGTCAGCCACCCCCTTAGTTTCTAATCTCCTCATAGGCAAAGTGGCCTCCCCGCAGTTCGTGAGGCTCTTAGAAAATTTCTAGGTTCAACCTCTCCTGGACAGTCTCAGGTATTTCAGTCGAATATTAACAATAAAAACAATTAAATATATCAAAATTAATCATTTGTTTGTATCTGTTATATTATAGCAATGGCAATCACGCTGTTCATAGCAGTGTTCAAGATACGGTCATGGATACGCGGTCACAGTCCTGCCGCTCTCCCTACGGTGCTCCTCATTAATGGCTTACTCACTATTGGTCTGTGCGCCCTGGGCTATAGGGCCTTATGGTATGTTCGAACACTGGATCTGGATGCACGATACAAGTCCATTAAAAAATTGATGCAGTTTCAAATAATGGGAGGTGTTCTCGGTAAGTGACCAGAAATTGGTTTTTTTCGTTCTGTATCCGGTTCAACTCCGATCAAACTGAGTCTAAGTCTAATCAAAGGTGAAGGTCTATTCAAAACATGTTGATAGCAGGAGAAAGGGGATACCGGGACTAGTGACTAGACTCCAGGAAGTCATGATCGGGCCAGTTCCACTCCCACATCTTGCCCAATCCTCAACTACTAAGACCAGTGCAAAACTAGCCTCAGATTTAAGAGCTCAGAAAAAAATGTTAGTAGTACCCAACTACAACAATCAAAGACGATTACCTTAACTTGAATCGGCGTCATAGAATAACAAATAATCATGTAAAAGGGCCGTCTGTGAGCAATGGATCTTTTAAAAGAATGTAGCAAACCCGGAGTCTTAAACTATGTTTTAAATATGTGATGAAGTTGAACCATTGCTAAGAGTGTAGTACTTTGATTATAAATGTCTAAGACATACCTATCTAATAAGGTGAAAATCATGACAGCAAATATAGGCATCCTCTCAAGACTAAAATATAAGTTTGATCTGTGTATTCTGATTTTTAGCTCTCATCAACCTGTGCCTAGCCATAACTTGTTTTGCCATTGTGACGAGCAGGATCAAATCAGACCTGCGAAAAGGATTAAAAGATGCCATGCAAGGGTATAGTGAAGGCAGGACAAAAACCAGCCTCGATTTGTTCCAAATTGAATACAAATGCTGCGGAATTGATAGTTTTGCTGACTGGTTTGCTGTGGCATGGCAAGTGGTGACTCCAGAGTAGGTTTGATCTGCTGCTGCTGTTGTTTCCATTGCTGTTGTTGTTGTTTTCATTGTTGTTGTTATTCTTACAGTGACTTGGCGGCCTGAGTTCTTTCAGTGACATGAAAAGCGCAAAGCAATTCTGTCACTTAAAGGGCCTGATACGCAATAACGAATTCATTTCGATTTTATTCCATCGATTGCCTTCAAAAATCTTGCCGTACACGGATTCGCCAGATTTGCTTATGTTATCTCTAAAAGCCTTGTATGAGACCAGCCAGGTCTTTATGAAGATCCTGTGTAGGGCCTGCTTTTTCTATGATTTCACTGAACCATAAAGATATTTACATAAAAGGCTTTACTTTAAAGCCTTTTAATGTTATACATTATCTTTTACCTTGAGTCGTTCTCTGGCTACTGGATTTGTTTGGGATTTTCAGAGAAGCGGGTGTGGCTGAAGACAGTGCCCCTTGGAGCTGCTGTGACCCCAGCTCCTCAAGGGCATGCATTCACTTCCAGGTGACCTCTGACAAGAAATCCTATTCTTATCCAGGTATGGCCTTTATTCTCTCCTCTCCTCGGGGTGAGGCGAGGGACAGTATTCACACTGTGATGGGTGTTCCTTTCATATAGTCCCTTTCTAATGGTTTATCACAATATGAGATGGTGAATGCTATATATGTGTATGTATGACAGTTACAGTTTTCTTCATTTAGCCGATATCACGTTATATGATCAAGGATGTTTAGAATCAATCACTGATTATCTGGGAAAAAACGCTTTCTATGTCTGTGGTTACATACTACTCATTATTACACTCTTCCTCGTAAGTTGACCACTTATTTGGTACTATAAACCTTTTGGATAAAATTCGCATTTACCTGTACTCATTTCACATTGGCTCGTGGATTATCATACATTACGTACATTATCAAGGCAGGATCTTGTTTCGAAAGAAAATATGGCAGTAGGACAAATCTATCGGTCAAAAACGAAATCGGAGACATGCCAGTTTCAAACAACCGAGCTTTCAGCCCGAGCTAATGGCATGGATGCGTCTGGCTGCCCCAACATCGAAGGTGGCCTGGCACAGCCATGATCAGTCGCGATTGCCCGTGTAGTACAGGTTTTCACCATTTGGGAAGACAACTCCTGACAAAACCGGCAACAATTCTGTCAAGTATCAATTATTTGGCACAAGCAATAAAAAACTTTGAAGTTATATCAGATTTTATTGAAACTGTTCCATGTCTTCCAAGTGTAAAGACTCCATGCTCACATAGGTGTTAGTGAGTCCCCTTACTTCCACTACTGGCTGGATTGTACTGCAGAAAGCCTCTGAGCCCAATAACCTAACATAACTTTAGAAAGACTAATTCCAGGGATAAAAGTATGTGAAAATCACGATTTAAAGATCCCCCTCTGCTTTCTCATAAAAGAGAAGCTGAGTTGCCAGCAGCTGACATACCAAACATGGCTGTCCCCAAACAACCTCCCAAGAGCCTGAAACAGGCGTTGGGCAAACAACTCAGTACCACCCCAGTGCCATTCGCCAATGCAAAAACAATAGGCACTTCAGGTGGAGCCTGCACTAGCAGTCTAACTCACCCTCACCTTCAGTCGATGAGACCAATGTAGAACAGTAAAACATAATCTATGCATTCACAATCAACCCGGTCATACTGTTGAAATGACAAATATCAGAATCACAGAAAAATGTTAAAATTTGAACATAATAATGATTTGAATTATTGCCATGGAGCTAGTGACAACAAAACGTTAGAATTGCCAGCATATGTCAAAATGTTTCAAAATTTATTGGCATTTTAGCATTTTTCATTTCAAACCATACCTTTCAGTGGCAATAGTCCTCCGACCAGCTCTGCCCTTCTCCTGCGCCAGTTTGAGACCTTTCGGACTCATGCAGACTGTACAGGGTATTAAAACTATGAGTACCTAAATAGTGGCCCACCAGGTGTCTTTTTGTATCTAAGTTGAAAAACAGGTCAAACACCTCATCATCACGTGGAGGCTTTCCGAAACATGGCTCAATTACCATTTTGCATCAACAAGAGACTTCACAAAATCTTGTACCAACATTTTCATTTGTATCAAAAGAGATTGAGAAAGGTAGCATGGCTTTGTTGCCAGGTGGACGTGGTGGCAAGTTTTTGTGAAGCTCCCTTGCTAATTGTGATAATAATCGCGTGTAACATTTCGTTTTAGGTAATTTTAGTGATCTGGGTGAGGGTACTGGAGACAAGTTTAACTAATGCGTATGCTGGTGGTGACCCGGAGCGAGCTGCATGGGGCTATCTATTTAAAAACCATGGACCAAGTCCACAAGGAGAAATTGTAGAAAATGTAGAAGATCAACATTATGCTCAGGTTTCGGCTGCAAAGGATAAACACTATGATCAGGGACGCCAGGATGATAAAGCTCCCAATGATCCAGGGTATAACTATGATGGTGCCCCACCTCAGCAAGATTACAATGAGCCAGAAGATTATGACGACAATGGTGAGTATGGCAGCTCCACATGGGAAACTGATGGGCTTGAAATTCGGGCATATCGATGGGCCAAAGGGGCGCCATAAGATGAGATCATTTCCTTCTCCATGGATAACATCACATAGCCAAAGGCCATTTCCCAGTAATGTACGTGGTGTGCCCATGGAAGGTGCCCCTACAGGTGGTCCTTCTTTATATTACATAGTAACTCTCATTGGGGTGAAATAACAAATTGGTACCCAAACCGGGATTTGAAGGTGGGGGACTCTGATTGTGATGTGAACTAACCACCACTTCGTACCTGGCTTCCATATTTTATCTGGAAAAGTACAAACACGTAGTGGTTTTATTAGATCCAGAGTTGAGACTAAAGCATGAAGCTCACCAAGCCAGTGCCTTGTCACCCTCAGAGTTTTCTGCTCTTGCATTCAACTCAATGAACGGGGAATAGTTATCGCGTACACATGAGTGAGAGATCGGAAAGAATTAGAATGAATTAAGGTCTGGGGTACGAGAGACTGAGTAGACCTGTAGTGAAGTTTATTTTGATAATGAATTGAACAGAAATTCATTCCAAACTATAATTGGGAAAGTTGAAAACGCCATGGATCTTTGGTGGTTTGGTGATTCTGTGGTACTAATTCGGTGATAGGCTCTTGCCGCGTAAACTTTTCACTCAACATACTTTTTGTAAAGCCCCTTTGAGCTGGGCCTCTAACAGGCAGTAATGGGAATCCGCGCCTAAATCCCTGTTGTCTACTAAATTCCTTCCCGGATTCAGCAACCCATGGGTTTCTTTGTCTGTAATCCTAAATCCTTTAAGGGCCCCTATAGCAGCCATTCGGCCCAAGTGCCGAAAAGTGGCAAGTTCTTATCTTTAGGTTAGTATGACTGAGTTTGGCAAGGTAGTGGTCTACACAAACTGAAACTAAAAGAACCACAATTCTGAAACATTGACTAGCGGATTAATTCATCTTTGATCGGTGGCAACAGCAAACGTAGACGCCAGGTCTCAACTAATAATTCTTTCGATGACATGTCAGTGGGTGAAAATAAAAGTTGACATCGGTTGGTAATTGTTTTCCAAATGCAATGGCGAAAGCTGGCTTCGTTAAATGACTTATAAAAGGTCCGTCAACAGTCAGTGTGCATGCCGCGGTCAAACTTCAATCATTTGAATTCAGTGCATACTCGAGCGTATTGAGAGAAGTCACGGTCACATCATCAAAAAAGACGCGTATCAGACAAATACGCGCACATACGTGGTTGCTGAGTTTCACCCTTTTCATGTAAATAGACATTTGATTCATCAAGATTGTTTTCATCAGGAGTTACATAAATTTTATAATGCTCGTTTTAGTAAATCCATGGGGTAGCGACTTCACTGACAGCCAGGAAGACCAGGGTGAGTTGTGCCAGACTAACAGTTATTGTCTTTGGTATGCTCATAGGGGGGGACTCAAGCCAAGAAATGGGCCATACAGACTACGGTAACAGGCAGTGTACCCCCTTATTGCTGCTCAAACTCATAATCTTCAAATTCCAATGTAGGAGAAAAAGGAAACAGAGATCAAACAGACTACGACTACAACCAAATGCCAAAGAAAGCTTCTCCTAAACCATCATATGACAGGCCGTCTTGTGAGTATCTGTCACCCTTAGTTATTTTCATTTTTGTATTGTTTTTTATGACTCTAGGCTATTCGATTTAGTAGATCTCCTGAATATATTGGTTGTCCTAGAGCGGTAGAAGCTAGGAATTATCGGAGGATACTCACAGCAGAACCCAGTGACACCATGAGTGCAATGAAGAATTTACTCAAAGGAGAAAAATCAACCCAAATTATTAAAAAATCAAAATAAGTATAGAAGCAATGCCCTTATAAAAATTTCTTTCTAGACATGATCCAGCAATCTAGACCCAGCTACCTGGCTGATATAAGCTCTAAAATATTTTATAATGTGAAGGGACATCGTGGTAAGTGATGAGGGCTGGCAGGGATAAGTATCATTAAAATAAAACCTATGATTTGTGCCAATATGGACTGATTGTATTTAGATTCAAGTCATTCCGATTCTCTCCCCACCCATGTAGCTCAGAGATGCCTGGATATATTCTGTATGAGATTACAATGTGATGACAATACACCATGCTATACTATGCTCACCGGAATGGTCTTTATAAACCAGATGTGGAGACGACTCCTCATAGCACGGGTCTTGGCCTTACAAGCTCAAACCAATGTCCACACATTTGGAGCTGACATCGCTTCCAAATTTCTTATGCTTGAGGTTTGTTCAGACAGTCTTCTAATGCTGCTTGTTGTTTCTATTCCATTATATCATTGTAGTGCCAGGGCAAGTCGAGAACTCAAGCAGTTACATGCCAACACAAGTCCCTTCTGAACCATCGTATGACTTGCCACCATGTGAGTGATTAGTAGTTGCGATGTTTTTTTTCTTTGTTATTGGATTTTACCCTTCGGCACCACTCTAAGCCATCTTATTTAGCTGATCTCCTACACCTAATGGTTGCCCTGCGGTAGTACCTTGACTGAGCAACTCATAAATAATGCTTATGAATTTTTCTGTACTGATAAAGAGCTACGGTAACCTTGGAAAATTAAGTCATGAAAAGGCAACTGTACCGCATCCAAGATATTTTGTTTGCAAATGCTAGAATAGGTGAATTGATCATTGGGCATAGGTCATAATACTGATTTACTTCAGGTAGGGACAACACATTATTATTGATCCTTCGCCAGCTTTGAATTGAGCCTATAACTGGAAGAACGCACAGCCATAGAGTAAGTAGCATTCTCCATGAGCACACTGTCCAGTCAGAAAGTCATGTTGCGCATCATTTTCATACCTTTGTCTCATTATAGTCCCAGGGCAAGTCGAAGACCAAACCAATTACGTACCGACTAAGCAAATCCAAAATCCGTCTGCAGCAACAAAGGAATCAACATACGTCTTGCTGAAACGTGAGTGATTAATTACTTTGGCCTTTTTGCTATTCTATTTTATCATTCCAGACGAGCACTTGACAATATTATTTAATAGATCTTTTAACCCTGAGTCTTGTCCTGGAGAGGTAGCAGGGGGAGATAGGTGAGACATTCACTACCGAGAGTCCCGTGGCAACCTTACCAGACAGAAAATTTCTCAGCCCTGCCTGTCAGCGTCCTCCCATTGGTTCATTGTAGGGCCAGTACGAGTCGATGGCCAAAGAAAAGCTTCCTTTGAACCATCATATGAGAATGTTATGGCAGCATGTGACTGATAAGTCGCCATTGCCGTTGGTGGTTTTAATGTTACATTGTATCATTCTACACGGGCAGTAGGCCTAAGCCTGAAGGTTGTTCTCCAGCGGTATGGGAGCTGGATGGAGATATTGCATTTATGTGGGGAGTTCATACCCACCCAATGTGTGTTTATAACTAAGGCGAGTAGTAAGAGCTAGAAATTGCATTGGGGGACCAAACATGACGATGGGCTCAACTTACACAAGAATCTTCCAATCAGCCATCAAGCAGTCTATAGCAGCTGAGCTCTTCTTCCTCGCAGTGATATAAGGGTGTACCGCTATCTCGCCTTTACGGCAACTCACACATATAGTAAATAAGGTTGAATGGCCTTCTGGTCACAACCATCAACTTTTTGCAAAACTCACAAGTAACAAGGTTCTGTAAAATGAGTTGGAACTGGTTTGGTGAGAATCATTCATATTATGGTGTGAAATGATGTGAAATGAACCAAAGATCTCCATTTACTTGAAAGGTGTTTCAAATCGTGTCGCGTTTCAGTTAACTATTCACGGTCATCATCGTACAACAAGCATTGGAGTTTTCTTTTCATGTCAGTTTTCCCTCTGTAGGCGCGACCAGTCCAGGAACTCAGGATAACATAACAACCAATGCTCTGCCATGGAAAATAACTGAATATGAGTCTGAGTCTGAAGAAATATGTCCGTCCGATATGCCGGCTGCCCCACCTCTTCCTGTGGAGCTGAATTACGGAATTCCACCTCCGCCCAGATTCGCCGATTAAACATGGGAGATAGCATGCTCGGTTAGCCTAGTTGTAATGATTTCCAGGCGCAGACAGTATCTGTAACTGCCTCATAAATAAATAACAGGGACTTATACTATCAGCCTGAAATGCATGCTGATTCAATATTTACGCGTACATGCTGGTCACACAAATGACTTAGCAGTATGCATACATATATCCTTCACATTACTGGTCATTCACCTCAATGTACATCCATAATCTATAATTACAGTCTACTCAAATCGATGTCTAAAACCACATAACAGCGATGCAATTCCATGATGTTCTGTACATTCTACTATCACTTTTCATGTTTGCAAGCCTAAAATATGCATGTACATAAATTCTGCATGGATATAAAACATAAATCACACGTTAATTTTTCCCTGAGTCCACAGCCTAGACTATATCGGTACCATACAGCTATATCGGTACCATACAGCTATATCGGTACCATACAGCTATATCGGTACCATACAGCCATACAGCCATACAGCTATATCGGTACCATACAGCTATATCGGTACCATACAGCCATACAGCCATACAGCCATACAGCTATACAACTCAACTCTAACTGTCGTTTATATATAAGTATCAAGTACCAAGGCCATAATAGGCCTCCTCAATAATACACACCAAGAAAATAATGAATTTGGATTGGTTTACCTTAACTTATTTTCGCCTAGTTGCCTTGCCAACTCTCCACTTCTTGTCGCTCCTTATGACTGTGGTGGGTGGTTCCTTGGTAGGAACCTCAAGCAAGCCCCTTACTTCGCTTTTCTAACTTAACTTTGAATGACCAAGTTATAAATAATGGATTTTCCACCATTCCATGGTTGTCAGAGGTTCATCTCTTCCTTTTTATAAATGAGTAGTCAGAATATGTGTCAACACTTGAACTGCCTCCTACATCCCAGGATTACTTGCTCAGTCCTGCAGCGCATTAGCTGTTTTACGCTGAGTCAGAGCATTGGTGCCGTGGTAAAGAAGAGTTGGCCTGGGACATAGCAAACGTTCACTACTCTAACCGCTGCTAAGGCTTGTAGCTTCATTAAAAGCTACACCACCTTCTCCATTACTAATATAAGCCGCTGCCACCATAAGCTGTCATGGAGATTCATATGCAGGCAAGCTAAAACATCAGTTTATAAAAGTCAATCACTTCTGATAAGATAGAATCCGTGTAACACGTCACTCACTGGGCGGTATAAATGAAAGAGTCTGATAAAGTGTGTGTAGTTTTAGTTCTAGATTAGGCCGTTCACACCTGCTCTAAATGTTATGGCTAATTTATAGGAAAATATTATCAACTTGGCAAATATGATTTGATGTAAAACAATCTAAATTAATTATTTTATTGCTGTGTATTATTGGGTAAGGCTATTGTAGCTTTGGTACTTGGGGCTTATAGACTACAATCTATGTTAGGCTACATACGTATATGGTACTGATATAGTCTAGACAAAGCTGAGTCGCTGTAAAGCTTCGCTTTTACAAATCACCACTTATTACACCAACCCTCAGACAAATATAGCCTGTTTAGTATGGGATTATCCAGGTAGATAAAAGCCCTACCGTTATACGATAATTTTCCCTCACAATGAGGCTCAATGAAAATAATCAACAATAGTTTCTTAACTCAGCGCAGAAAAGCCTCAACACATCCACTGTAGCATTAACATATTCAAACACTGCCTTGGTGAGGCTTGCGGGTTGTACAGTCATTTTCAATTCGGTATTACGAAGAATACTCTACAGTCCTGTGTCGTAGCATAAAAACATCGACTGACAGGGTCGGATTGCTTAGGGGTGAAAACAGAATCAATCTCCTACAGGCTACGATAAACAAACCTATTGGGTTGCGCATTATTATAAGTGAAATCTTCATTGAGAAGGAACATGATGGCAATTATGTTTTGGTTCTGTAGGTCCATACATGTACGCATGTCTAATATGAAATAATCTACCAAAATATACTTGGATTAAGATAGCTACGATATCTATTCATTCACTAAAAACACGGTTTCCATTGCTATGTGAGGAAGAGGATTCATTCCCTTCAAATTGGTCCAACGTACCAACCATGAGGTGTCAACACATGCAGAATCACCCTGGGCCATTTCATGTTGTTCATTTTTTGACTCTTTAATTGACCTTGAGTATCCTATAGGCTCATCTTTTAGTCTCCCATATTTATTTCTAACTTCTCAAAGATCATACCAACCTCTCAAGGTACTTCTTGGTCTTTCCCTACAGCCTCATTTTGCAGTTGGTCATAGAGTTTGTATGCATAAACACACATCCCTGCACCCCTGGCTAATCGCGGACACAGCCAACACCAGCCCTTTCATTGTAATCACAGCAAGGTGAATGAAAAGACTCTTTAGTCCGACTGTTATGATAGAATTCAAAAGCCAAACTGGTATATGGCAAAAGCGTATTGATTGATAGAACATTTGTATGCCTGCCATTTACTAGAGCAGCCAGCTATATCGAGACTAGGAAACTAAACCATCCGTAAGAGGACTATATTTCATTCTTAACAACGCATTACCACGGTAAGTTTTGATGCCCCAGTACAGTATGCTCCAGTGCCCCAGCACCCCGAGACAAGTTGTTTTATAAATAGCATTCTGTTCTGTATCACAGGATGCTAGACGCAGTGCAAAGAGACAAAAATCCTGGAGAATATCTCTATAGTGTGATTGCATTTCCCTACTGATTTTGGAATCATGCATCATTTTGCATGTAACCTGACATTTCGCTATGCATGATGTTGCTCGCCGAACAATAATGTGCAGTTCAGTCTAATTAGTCATCGAGGTGGTTTGGAGATAGGCTAGACAAATAGACAAGATAGGTATAAAACAAAATATAGGTTTGAAAGTGGTTCTGTTCCACGGTGATAGATGAGGGAGGGTTTCCCATTGAACCAGAGAGTCAAGTCTGGTAAATCATAGAGATGTAAGACGAAGACTTGTAATGGGACTGGAGAGGGTAGTGATGCTCTAATGCCCAGGTAGGGTTATATGTAAGAGTGAATTATCAGAGAGAAAAAGACTAGGTTCGCAACGAGTCAATGGCACAAATGGTCTACAGTTGCTGACAAAAATACGCACATTCATATGGATAGTATTTGTCACCTATACGGCAGAGGTATACAAATTGATTCGAAGAATCGAGTCATCCTGATTCGCAATTTGCAAAGAACTCTAGCAAACATAGTAATTGAACACTGAAACTGAATTCAATTGAATTCAATTTAAAAGTGGAAAAGGCTGAAAATCTGAATAACTTGAAGTACCAGCAGTTGGATCATAGTTTTTACTCAAAAATACACCTTGGCTATATGGACAGTCGGCTGCTGTAGTAGTAATTGAAAATGTAATAGATATCATCGTCTAGGGAATTCCCGTCCTATTTTGTTTGCGTTCATCAGGGATAATGAGTCACCCTATAGACATCTAATTGCGCGCAACAATGGCAGGTAAGTCGGTGGAGGGTATTGACAGTTCCTCCACTTTAGTTATCCTCCATCCTCAGGCTAGTTATTCCTCATTCATCCAGATGTCCCAGCAATAGATTTGCTTTCATATAATATCTATCGTTGGGTGTTGGTACTTTTCTATTGGGATAATGCTTAGGCTCATGAGCGTCATACAAATTGAGCATTATATTGCCCTAAATAAACAAAGACTTGTTTTTTCATGAGAAGGCCGGCTGCGAAAGATTTGACTACTCATTTGGCCAATGAGGTTTCTACGTCGAACCACAGGAAATGCGAATCACAAAACGGAGTCATTTAGCTTTGTCACCAATTATATTACAATCAGAACAAAAGAAGCAGAGTGCTCAATCATGTCTAAATAGGTGATGGTCTTGCTATTGTTTAGTGAAGCTTTTACATGGCTTGTGCCTGTAAGTTGATTTCCAATGTTGAAACCTAACAAAGTCTACCGGTCAATATTTGTTGTAACACTACAAGTGCCACGGACCATAAGGAGTGTACTAGTAAAAACAAATATTTTGAGCTGCCAAAATGGGTGAAAGGCCTGTGAATGGGAAGGAAATTCATATAATTCTCACTCTATCACACTGTTGGTGAAGGTTATCAAAGACAATTGCTGAATTATGCATAAGCGGGATTGAAAAGAAAACTTGGAGCAACATTATTGTTTATGGTTATCGAGCTCAGTGAGACTTAATGTAAAGCATCAGCCATGAAGTGCATTGATCTGCCCTCGTAGAACATGCACTTTGGCCGATACTTATCGGTGTGGTTTTCCTTTTCTGAATATCAGACGCATTAGAAACATTGAATGGATGCATGACCATTTTCCTGGAAAATGCGAAGCTAGCGTGTTTGTATAACTTGTCAACATATGTTAAGAGCTAACTCAATGGGCAAATTGTAAAATCACTTTGATGAGACTCATTGCATGGTGATAAATTGGCAACAGTCCTGTTTTGAGAAATTGAACCGCTAACTATACTTGAAACGCTATAGATGAGTGTTCTACTGTAAACTCCATCTCGGTATGAATTTTTCATACTACTCTCTTTCGTTGTTATTGAGGCAATGAAGTGATTAGTCTGGTCTCTTCTAGTGGACCTTTGAGTTAGTGCGATTGGGGTATTGGGTGCATCTCTGATAGCATCGGTCACACTAAGTCTCAGTCAGCCAGTGAAATGTCACTGAATCAGCCATGCCTGCATCGTCAACCGCAAGCAACTATAATCATGATCAATTATACCCATCTCATATATTGCTCAAAGTTTGACACTGTATTATCTGTATGGTCCTTATAGTGATAGTACATCGCTGAAAAACTACCTGCTTCCTACTTAGCTCAGTATAGAGTGGTTTTAATACTTTAAGTAAATAGACTCTTTTAAAAACCTCCATTATCAATGCCAATGTTATAGGATTTGAACGCATTGTCCAGGATAAGATATGCCTACAAACTCATGATAGTGTGACTCATCCTCCCAGTCCCAAATTAAATTTGACCAGACAAACTGAATAACTCTGGATAGTTTTGCATGGATGATTCTCAAATCTGTGATAACAAACAGATCCATATATAGGTCTTAACCAGTCTATATATGAATGCATTACAGTATTACCGTAAAATATGCAGGTAATGTATTGGAACAGAACAGAGTCTATCTGAGTGATACACTCTCACAGACATTGCTCAGTCAGAGAGGTCGGTAAAGTTATGATTTTTCTTAACAGAACTTTCTCACTAGAGGTTTAGCTTGAGGATTTTTATGCGCCTAGCGATTGAATAGGACTTTCAATAAAGCTAGTTTTGTATGATAAAGAAGATGATGAAGATTTCTGCTGATAATCTAAAATCTATAATTCACGGCATGGGAAAGGCCAGCTTAGGCGTACTGCTGATACAAACATTCTATTCTTTTGCAGACAAAAGAATTGTGACTGAAAAGCAGCTGATTTAGAACCACAGCACATCAGGACAACGACAAGTAGACACACCCTAGACACAGCTGGTATTTCACTCAGTACTGCAGCCACCGTAGCCTGATGGTCTATAATGAGATAGATCAGAACCAATTGGATAATCTCTTGTCACCATTTGGCCTATGCTAAGAACTTTATTTCGAGCAGAGCACTGGATGGTCCAGACTTTGGTCAAATAAACTATTCTGTATGCTATTAAGGGATTCAGTAAAGAAACGAGACTCGGAACCATATGAGAACTGGGGATGGTGGACTCATGATGCGCATAGGAAAACGCCGTATAGTTCGACTCAGATCTGCTAACTCACAGATGCTGGACGGAGGCCATGATGGGTAAGTTAAGATCATCCTGTGTATAACATGAGCTAAAGAGCAATGGGCAATGGTGTAATTGTATAATAGCGTTGACATCTACAAAAAGAGTTTGCCGAATTACAATCCTAGTCAGTGAAAATCCAATTAAATGACAGTTTATCACCCTTTCGAAGGAAACGTAACGTAGTTAGTTTCTGAGAAGGGGTGCAGGGGTGCCAAAACCAGCCAATGCTAAGCCTTTCACAGAACGTACCTGGCTACAGCGGCGCGTGCCCCATTAATCGATGTACGGAGTGGCTAGGAAAATGGATCACGATACACTTGGGGCGGCACGTGAGCGGATAGATCCCGCGCATCGCGGCGTTAAGTTGGTGTGCCGTTAGTGCCTGCTTGCTCGAAGTAGGTCCAACACTGGTGTGAGCTAGTCAGCGGTTGTCGTGATGTTCGCGTAAAAAATTCTTCGCGAGCGCTGAATTTGCGAATTCAGCCAGCGGCATTCTCCGCTAGAGGTCATTGATAGCTGTAGGAACACAGCACCGTTGCTACTGACAGCCGATGGTAACAACAGTCTGAATTAGAAGTCAAGGACTAGAACCAATTGGCTAAAGCCCACGGGCTCAAGCAAAGGCCGTGCGTGCGCCGTTTGGCATTTTCGACTGTTAGTTTTCATAGCATTTCGCTTTGCGTGCCTGTTTGTGTTGGCCCCGTCGTTTCCTTCGAAGGGGTGCTCTCTTGCCATACAGTGCGAATGGTGCCCACTGTTCGTTGAGGGGGTAGTTGCTTGCGACAGGCGATGCTGGCATGGCTGGTTATCATATAACGGGATAGGTCAGTGACTGGATCCTTGGATAAAAATCATTTGTATGGGGTAAACGCTGTGAGCGTCAAGCTACTTTTATGAGATCAGCTGTTCAGGTGAGTTTTCAGGTGAATATCTGTTCTGGACAAGTCTTCTTTTATACGAGATAGTACCACAGCTCTGTCAGGGGTCTAACAACAGATAGTTATTGGCTAACCGGTTGTAAAAGTAAATAATAAATCAGTATAAAGGTAGTCAAATGTCCTCATTAGGTCATTCGCGTGCCCGCGAACACACGGTCGAGGTGAGGAAATGCAGTTGAATTCAGGATGGACTTTTATCGGACCAGAGTTGTCCTCTCTCAACTTTAACTCATCGTTGGAGCCGAACGATCTTTCACAATTCGTTATCTCAATGAAGTAATCAAGCCTCTTTGCAGTAACCTTGACATCTGCCTAAGCTACTACTTTCGGTCGCGGAATTCTGTTCGCGCGCTTTCAGTTGCAGATCGCGACCGAAAGTGAAAGATGCTTTTTTGGTTCACACTTTTCGGTCGCGCTCTTGAGCAGTTAAGCAGATTTCGCGGTCGAAATCCGAGCACGCGAATGCACCTTATATATCAGCCAATGTGATCAGAGACAACCAGGAGTCCTTTCACTTAGAAAAAATAGGCCATATTATTCACTCAGTATGCAGTAATTCTAGATGTTCATTCACCCCCACTTGTTGCGCTTAGCCCGTTGCTAGCCGCACTGCAGTTTTGGAATGGGTACCCAAGATAAGCTTTGATTGGCTAACTGAGTAGAGTCCCCCTATGTATATTCGAATATAGTTACGAGCTACAGAATCGCTCAGGATTTTTGCCGAAGGTGGTAACAGAGGGCTAGTTCTCTAAAGCCCTTGTATCCGGGCAAGATTTCAACCGACTTGTTCGAAACTCTCCTCGTAAAAAGGCAGAACTTTTCAGTCGCTTGCATGATTCCCAGCTCTTATATTCTTTTAGAGCCGGACTCAGGCTTAGGGGTCTATATGTTCACCAAGTAAACGAAAACAAAAAATTAACAAAATTGAAGATGAATTTTGCTTGTATGTCCTGTTTTCCTATAAAATCTGTCGGTCGATCCTTAGCTACATTGAGTGGCCTGACCTTGAATCTTTACAGTACTATACCCATCAGTCAGCGTTGTAGCTGGTATTTGTCCCTGAGCTAGTACCTCTAAAGGATTCATAACCAGATTTCTGAATTATTCAATCCTTTCCAGGTTTTCAATCATATGGTTAAACTCTTCAGTGCATCATAACATTATCAGTGTATTTAGCCTAAAGCTGAGATTCTCTCATTTCTGCGAGTCTAATCCCTAGCTGTTTTCAACCCAGGCAATAAATGCGGGATCTCAATGAATACATGGATACATTTGAAGTACCCTAGACTCAATGTTTGCGCAGCCCTAATCCTTCATAGTATTTGCTATACTAATTGTTATGTCACTGATTCTCAGTCACGTAGCACTGACTGGCCTAATCCCATCTACAGGCTTCACTGCTCACAATCACACTCACTATTCAAAACCGAATTTAACAGTTATTCTTATCAGACACACTATGCTGATGTTCATCAACTAAAAAGCAAGTGTACTTAGTGCAAACTCACCCAAATAGTAGCTTGCCTCCATTCATATGGAGACTAATCAGGGTGGTGTCTAAAATTGGTATAGTTTGTCACTTCAGTTCATAACTTGGCCTAACAAATGTCAGGCCATATGGTTATCCTCGTTCCATTTAGGCTGTTGGAATCATATCACATGTATGAAGAGCAGACTACATTACCTATACATGCTGAAACCTTGTCATAGAGCTGGGGGGGCAAAAGCAAACAAATATCTTGTGATGGCCCACTGTAAAGTTCTAAAAGCTACTAAGGATTGCATCTTTAATTTCATTGTTGGCTTGAACTCATACCCGTTCCAATGACATAGCCTACAGAACAGCGAGGGATGTGTCTAATATAAGCAAAAGACCAGCTAGTATCCCAAAGAGGTCACCATCCTTCTGTGTTTGAAGAGATACAAATTCAAACTAACAATGAATCGACAGCTGCATCACCAGAAACCTAATCAGTTTGTCATATCTCATGCTGTTTCTTCCTGTTTTAGGGGATCTCCATGCTCCCGAATGCGGACAGCCTTCTGGTATTTCTGTTGTTTCCTTGTTCTGGTGCTGCTACTTTCACTAAATAATGTAGTGCTGCTTTACATACAGCACACACAACAGGGCAGCACTAGCGGCATACAGAAGCTACCAAATGCGATAGCACATGTAGAGTTCCTTCCTGACACAGCACAAGGTTGGTTACATTCATAGATATTTGTTATGGTATCCTGCCATGACATCCATCTTGGATACTATGGTGAAACTCATATAGTGAAGCTACAAGACCCAGGCAGGACTGACATAGAGAAATATGTTAACTCTACAGGGCAAACACTGTATCTTTAGGTTGTGACTTTGAAATTTTGCCAACTGACCCTCTTTCTTCGCCTACCTACCCATACATCGGAGTGGGGGGGGGGTGTGGGTGGACCAATATGGCTCAATTGACCAAACTAAGAATTACAAATTCGCTTTTCAATACAGGAAAGTTTTTTTTGTAAGGGCCTGTAGCAAGCCTCTCACTCCAAATTGGTAGCATAGCTCCAGCACGGTTAAAATAGTGGAGGCCCTGACCAGGGGATAAGCTATATTCAAGATCACTCCGAGGTTTTCAAAGATCCACCTTTCCCTTTTTCAAAGCTTCCCGCCGTCTTGACCCGTGTCTTGCCTTTCCAACAAGATCATCCTTGGTGAGGTTGTGACCTTGATGGTTTTGCAACTTTCCCTCTAATTCACGCACACATCAGACTTCCTTGTGAAGTGTATCTGGTCCCCCTTCAACCAGGACGAACATTATACATCTCATATTACATATATATCATACATAAGCGTCCAATGAGATCTGTGCATATCGCATACATGTATAACATCAGATGTGTCTGGTTATCTTTAATCTGTCCTGGATATCCAAAGCCTGCCGGTGGCTGATGGCTCAACTGTCAGTATAGGATTATCATGATTTCAGCATTCCAAAGCTACTCGACATACCAAGCCAAGACTCTCAACATAAGCCTGGTTGATCTGCCCGCTCACTGGCCAGAAAGAACATCATGCTGGTGTGATGTGAATAAACCCATTGGGAAGTAACAGTTTTTGGTATAGGTTGCATTGTGAGCGTATATTTATCATTGAGATTACAAACCTCATAGTGTGTACACATACTAAAGTAACCAGATTGTATGCTTGGACTAAGACCATGCTGATGAAAGCTTTGAAATTAGAAATTCAAAATGAATTTTATAGATACTGCATCCTGTTGACTTGCCCTGCTGAGTAGTAACAGGTCAAGGCGGTCGTACTACTGAGGTAGCCATATTGATGTCCACAGAAATGAATCCAGCTCAACAAACAGAATACCACAAAATTATTCAAATGAGTGGCTCAGCCGATAAAAGCAGTTTTAGTCAATAGAATGTAACTACACGATGGCCGACTATGATCTGCCCTTTAGAATAACAAGAACAAGTTGCATGCATAGAATCACAAGGTGGAGCAGGTTTCTTAACCAGGCTTATAGGCAATACTGGGCGTTGTCAGATGAGTGAACAAGTTGGATTTTTAGTCCATTTTCACAACGTTTTTCACCACGGACTGAACCTAAGTCCGCATTTTTAAGCTCTGTTGAACTAAACTTGTATTATTCTGTACAAATAGTTACATCTCAGTTTCAAGACTCACCATAGCCCAAGATTCTTATCAACTCAATGAAACTATAGAGACAATGGGCCTATCTGGAGTTGCTTTATGCCTGCCATATGGGAAGCTAGCTATTAATATTTTAATTTGGCTTCCATTCTCTCAGAGGTACTTTTTGAATACAGCTCTTGATTGAAGCTCTGATACATGTGTGGCTAATTCTATAAAGGTGGCCATTCAGAGTCTTTACAGTCTACAGAAAACAAAAGATGGCATAAACTGCCCACACCCAATGGCACAAAGGCCTGTGCTGCTACACAATGCTAAACTCCTGTAACAACCCTCCCTATGGAGCGCACCATAAGCAATGTTATACATAGCCAAGGCTTATGATCTGTCTAAGGTCAAGTGATACTATCCTATTATAGTTATCAGCAAGAGCGCGTCCCTTGGTATAAAACTTTCTAGTTTGATTTTGATTTATTCTGATGGAATGCCTATGAGCTGGTGGTTTTGTTCACTGGAAGTGACACCAATGAACCTTTTGTTTGGGTTTCCACTCTTTTTCGCAGATAGGGGTGAATGATCGACTGTAATAACAGTAGGAGCCGGGAGTATTCAGGTCTCAGGTACTTGAACTTCTATGATATAAATATCATTCATGGCAGTTAAGATGCTCATACAACTGCAAAGAAAATCTCCTTATTGTAATAGCACTAACGTCAGGTCCAGCTGGTATAAGTAACTTAATTGCGCGAGATCAGATAGGAAATTTTTTTTACATGCATATAGCATGACTTCTTGTTTTTGCCAAACCTCCTGGGTTAGGTTCTTGTTTGTCACCAATTACGGCTTAGCACGGAGCGCTATGTGCAGGTCAGTATCAATGCTCGAGGCTGGGGGTCAGTCAACCTAAGTCAGTTTACACATCACCCGCCACCGAAACTCAGCTATGCTCTTATCGAAAAGAGAAGTGGATCTTTTAACAGCTGTGGAGTGATCTTTACCCTAATTATCCACTGGTTAGGACTTCCATTATTTTTACCATAAGGTTCCAAAGCCACACTAGCAATTTGGAGTGAGAGGCTTGCTAAAGGCCCATACCAGAAAAA
>Ga0224501_10001250_pt1 | contig 19699 bp, 22 predicted proteins | sample SF_Oct11_sed_USG_4_FD_169105 | JGI IMG/M metagenome (GOLD analysis project Ga0224501, IMG submission 169105) | Sediment microbial communities from San Francisco Bay, California, United States - SF_Oct11_sed_USGS_8_1 | ecosystem: Environmental > Aquatic > Marine > Sediment | place: USA...
CAAGGTCAAACTCACTGATACACTTCCTATATCATCAATAGGTGTATCCTGTGCAGGAATTGCTGCAATTATATCACTTGTCCTTCCTTTTTGTCAAAGGGTGAACAACTCTTCAATAAGCTGAACAACTAGACATTTAAGTTACAGAGTTGTCTGCTCTTTTCACTAAACAAGAGTCAAATAAAGCTGTTTAGTTTTGATGACATAAAAGCCCAATCGGACTGTCCCCGGGGAACTGCAGATTGATTGTCCACCCATATCTTCAATTAATGGCGAAGCGGCTGCTAGGAATCCATATTTATGCTCATGGTTATTCTTACATAGATCACAGAGTTGATTTCACCAAATGGTGGGCTAATGAGTTCAAGACTATCAAACTTCCCTCTGCTGGCACCGTCTTTGACTACTACATTGACCCTGAGACTCACAAGTTTGAACCCTGGAACAAACTGGTGCCGAAGTTCGAGTTTGATCCCGAAATCCCACTCCAGGTGAGTCAATCGAAGCGTGAGTGGTTGGTTTTATTCTCTTGACAAGCTGTCCTAGAACCATATACAGTATTACAAGACAGCTACTTAACAAGTGTGGGTCACAGCTGACCCTATATCTATCTCATAAAGAGCACAATTTTAAATCGTATCTTTGCAGTTATCGCGAATTATCTAGCGGCTGTTTCTATGATAAAGCGCCAGTCATTTGTTGCTCAGTCAAATAATAACTTTATTTCTAGTCTACCTTGGTGAACACGGCTGAAACTACAAGGACGAGATACTTCATGGACTTACTGATTGAAAAGAGGCGCCCAATCATGCTGGTTGGTAACGCCGGTACGGGCAAATCTGTGATGATGCAGGACAAACTGAACGCACTGCCTGAGACATTCTGTATTGGCAATGTTCCATTCAACTTTTACACGACGTCCGAAATGTTGCAACGAGTGCTGGAGAAACCTTTGGAGAAGAAGGCAGGACGAAACTATGGTCCACCTGGCAGCAAGAGACTCGTATACTTTATTGATGACATGAACATGCCTGAGGTACTCATAACATGAATATGCCTGAGGTACTCATAACATGAACACGCCTGAGGTACTCATAACATGAACATGCCTGAGGTACTCATTAATTTCCATAGTAAAACTTTACCTAATTCAAGTCTGGTTTTGCTGGTGTGAATTGGATTCACGGAGTTTATGTTAAAAGACCTATGCACTTATCTAAGCTATCCATGTAAAACAAAACTTTCAAATCAGATTCATAGAACTGTTTTCTTGTATAGTGTCACCTACACATCAGATTTATGTAGGACCTATGCTGTCATTGTGATAGTATCGTAACTTTAACCTCTGCTTTTGACAGGTGGACAAGTACTTCACTGTACAGCCTCATACACTCATTAGGCAGCACCTCGACTACAGCCATTGGTATGACCGAACCAAACTGTCGCTTAAGGAAGTGCACAATACACAATACGTTGCGTGCATGAACCCGACGGCCGGTAGTTTCACTATCAACCCTCGTCTGCAGCGACACTTCTGTGTATTTGCTCTCAGTTTCCCTGGCAGGGATGCTCTCGCTACCATTTACACTAACATCCTGTCTCAGGTACACAAATTCCCTATATTCAGTGTGAATAAGTATGCTATAACCACTATCCACTTGATATATTAATAAGTATAAATGTAAATGTGTGTAAGTATGCATATACAAATGCATACTTACACATATACATATGGTCGAATCCCATTACAATCTACTCTTGAAGATGTCAATGTTGCACCTTGCTGCAAAGCAATAAATGGACATTTCTATTGTTTCAGCATCTGGCCCAAGCCGGAGTTAACTCCCAGCTTGTGAAGTTTGCTCCTAATCTTATCAACGGAGCTCTGGATCTCCACAGCAAGATGTCTAGCACCTTCTTGCCAACAGCTATCAAGTTCCACTACATCTTCAACCTGAGAGACCTCTCCAATATCTTCCAGGTATGGTGTCTTCAGATCTATATAGAACTCTTATTGTTGCCGAGTGTCAACCTATCAAGCAGAGAAATCTATTTGCAGTCTACAGGAACGGTTGCCTGTGCGGCTTGTCCAATGACGCTCGATCACTATAGCACAGCAAGCACACCTAGTAACTCGACTCATCTTGATTATAGGGTGTGCTGTTCTCCACACCGGAATGTATCAAGACCATTCCTGATCTGCTCAGTCTGTGGGTTCACGAAGCAACTCGTGTCTACGGAGACAAAATGGTGGAGCCAGCTGAACAGGAGCAGTTCGCCAAACTGCAAAAAGACATCTTTAAAAAATCTTTTGAGGATATTGAGCCCGATGAGATCTTTAACAAGAAGCCACTCATCTACTGCCACTTCGCCCTAGGTACGTGTACTAACTTTTTCTAGCAGGCATCCACTTGGCCATCTTGTTTAGCGAATCTCTCAATCTAAGAATTGTCCTCATTCTCAAAAGTAACTTGTCCTTTGATGTTCTGTTGGTAAATTAGCTGTTAGCGCTTTGTTATCCCCAGGTCACTGGTATGGTAAGTACATCAAATTCCTGTAGCAATGCTTCTACAAAACACAAATGTACCGCCGCCGTCATTCTGCATGTCACACAAATGAGAAAAATCCTGATCATGGTCCAAGATCACACAGCCATCGGCTTTGTTAATTGTGCATGCTTCTGTTATGGTAATGTCAAATATATTTAGAAATTCACTGACAAATAATAACATAATTAAATGATGTTGCAGGTATTGGAGATCCAAAATACATGCCAATCCCTGACTGGGCTAGTCTCAATAAACTTCTAGTGGAAGGCCTGGACAACTACAATGAGATGAATGCCGCCATGAATTTGGTGCTCTTTGAAGATGCTATGCAGCACATCTGCAGAATCAGCAGAATCCTTGAGTCACCTCGTGGTAATGCCCTGCTCGTCGGTGTGGGAGGTAAGTTTTATTCAGTTTTTCACACACACTAGATTCACTATGGTAGAAATATTTGAAATTATGTTGCGCCTGAGGTCTGCTGGAACTCTCAGACGCCAGCATCTGGCGGTTCCGGTTGCTTTTCCTGACGAACTCAAAAACAAACACTACTAGAAACCAAAGTAGTGCATTAGAATGACATCCAGTTTGGCCTATGGTTTACCGATTTTGGCAGGCCCTAAATTTACAGAGGATTTTAATTAAAATGATCCTAGAAGCCGTTTCGAGGAGGTTGCAACTAAGCCTGGAGGCTAGAACCAACAATCAACTCTTCTCATTCATCTTTAGGTTCCGGTAAGCAGTCACTGGCTCGACTGGCCGCTTTCATCACTGGCCTGGAACCTTTCCAGATTACCATCAGGAAGGGATACTCGATGACTGATCTCAAAGTCGACCTGGCTGCTCTCTATATCAAAGCAGGACTCAAAAACATCGGCTGCATGTTCCTCATGACTGATGCACAGGTAAAAACTCTCTTCTGATTCACACGCCCCCCCTCCAACCCTCATAAGGTTGATTTTAAGGATAAGGATCAGGATTTTTTCAAGGGTAATAAAAGGCTATTAATAGAGGAGTAAAATAATTTAAGGAATCAGAGATACAGGGTTTTAGTTTTACTCAATGCCGCTGGTGCATCATTATGAGTATAAACGTCCAGCTATTTTCCACTGTTGCTGCAGGATCACAGGCCTCAGATTCGCGTTGCAATGATCCCCAACAGAAAAGAATAGTAAAGCTTGGTTTATTTAACCGAAGTTTCCAAATCCTAATGTAGGTCACTGATGAGAAATTCCTCGTTCTGGTCAATGATCTTCTGTCTACTGGCGAGATCCCTGATCTGCTGCCTGAGGATGAGGTGGAGAACTGCATCAATGGCGTGCGTAATGAGGTCAAAGGTCAAGGACTAGAAGACACCCGGGATAACTGCTGGAGATTCTTCATCGATCGCGTTCGACGAATGCTAAAGGTCGTGCTATGCTTCTCGCCTGTTGGTAGCACATTAAGAGTAAGAGGCAGAAAGTTCCCGGGAGTGGTCAACTGTACGTCCATCGATTGGTTCCATGAGTGGCCTGAAGAGGCTCTGATATCCGTCTCAAGGCGATTCATCTCAGACAGCGAGTATCTGCCTGAAGAGATCAAGGATTCTGTTGCTCAGTTCATGTCTTTCGTCCACACATCTGTAAACGAAGCTTCCTCCAGCTACCTGCAGTATGAAAAGAGATACAATTATACCACACCAAAGAGTTTCCTCGAACAGATCGCTTTGTACCTAAATTTGCTTGCCAATAAGAATCAGGAGCTGCAAGCTAAGATGCAGCGCTTGGAGAACGGTCTAGAGAAGCTACGGTCTACCGCCGACCAGGTGGATGATCTCAAGGCTAAGCTAGCTGCCCAGGAAGTTGAGCTGAAACAAAAGAATGAGGATGCCGATAAACTCATTCAGATTGTCGGAGTTGAGACTGAGAAGGTGAGTATCCTGAATAACTGAGACTGAGATTGAGACTCGGACTTGGACAAAGACCCAAAACAACTTTTCCCCCTAAAACACTCGTCTTCATTCGATGTTATCAATATGAACTGTAGGTGTCAAGTCATTCACATCAGGTTAGGGCTACAGACAGACAGACAGACAGACTGACATGTATAATCATCGCCATCGTCATAATCATGTGATCTCCCGGTGACCACCTTGTAGCCATGTTTGTTCTCGATCTGCAGGTCGGCAAGGAAAAAGCGATTGCTGACGAAGAGGAGCAGAAAGTTGCTGTCATCAAAGAAGAGGTTACAAAGAAACAGGTTGACTGTGAAAGAGATCTGGCTAAAGCTGAGCCTGCTCTGCTTGCCGCAGAAGAAGCTCTGAACACTCTCAATAAGGTATCTCACTTTTGCGTCTAGCAAAGCTGCCGTGTTAGATACTTGTTTTTTTTCCACCAGTTACAGCTTATCATGGAGTACATGCGGGTCAATACCATTGCTCCAGGTTGAGAGTCAGTCAGCCACAGTCAGTTTACAGGCTTCCGCCGAGAATTGGGCTACTCTTAACAAGAACAGAGAGGTGGATCTTTTACAGCCTCCTGTGGGACTCGAACCCGCAATCCATAAATTTCAAATCCGGACTTTTACCAACTGAGCTGTCCTGGCCCTCTCTCAATAAGGTAAAACCATATGATGTTTATCTTCTCTTATCTTAGCTGTCATAAAAACAGAGCGCGTACCGAGTCTAATGAGGAGTTGTCTAGTATGTCGCTCTAGCTTTCTTTTTTCTATGTTTTATAGAATAACTTGACTGAGCTGAAGTCATTCGGTTCCCCACCAGCAGCGGTAGTGTCTGTGACCAGTGCCGTGATGTGTCTCATGGCACCCGGCGGTAAAGTTCCCAAGGACAAGAGCTGGAAAGCTGCCAAAGTCATGATGGCAAAGGTAAACACTCATGCAGTTCTTATAAATAAAAACTGCTCTCAAAATGGTAATACGTTTGCTAAGATGCATATATGGTTACCGGCAACAGTTCCATTTCCGTGTGATATACGTAATGAAAATATGCGTGTCATGTGACCAAAAGGATTTCCCAGATGACTCCTAACAGTTAGCACAGCCGGTAGGGTTCTCTAAATGGTTACAACTCCTATTACTGTTATCGTGTTCTACTACCCGTGGACCTTGGTGAAACCTAAAAACATATCTGGCTTTATTCATTACAGTAACGGTGTCCGGTGTGGCCCAAAAACCATTATAAAAATGAGTCTATAAATCGAGTTTCCTAACGAAGGCTTTGAGAACTAGCACTGTGGTAGTCTTCTTCGAAGGGCTCTATCGCAGAATTCCCTGGGCTCTAAGCTGTAGTAAATATGGGAACTGTGCGAAAACGAGACAGTGACCTTGTTTTGATTAATGTAGCCGCTGCGTTCCGTTGACCATTACGCTGCAACTTGGTATCTTAACCTCTCTGCGAATAATGGTTACTTTGAGCCAGCGGTTAGAGCAAACCGTTTTGCATACCGTTCGCATCTTAACCTCTCTAAGATGATTGCTTTTATATCTGAAGGTTGATGCTTTCCTTGAAGCTCTGATCAACTATGACAAAGAAAACATCCATGAAAGCTGCTTGAAGGCAATCGATCCATTCCTCATTAACCCCGAGTTTGATCCCGACTTCATACGAAGCAAATCAGCAGCGGCTGCTGGTTTGTGTGCTTGGGCAATCAACATTGTCACGTGAGTAAATTGCCAAGTTCAGTAATTGTGATAAGGTTAGATGGTTAGTCATAATGTGGAAGAAATACTTGAAGTGCCCAGTACCAAAAAGTATATTTTAAACCATCACAGAATACTTTTTTGCAAAATTTACCCAAATATTATCTATACTGATTTCGCCCAATTGAGCAGAGCACTGATTGTAACTTGCATGATGACTCACTTCATGCGCAGGTTCTACCGAGTGTTTTGCGATGTCGAGCCCAAGCGTATCGCGCTGGCCCAGGCAAATGCTGAGCTGGCCGCTGCTGTGGAGAAACTGCGCGGGATTCAGGCTAAGATTACGGCTCTGGAGGCGACTCTTAAAAAGCTGACCGATGAGTTTGAGAGTGCCACGGCTGAGAAAATAAGATGTCAGGAACAAGCTGACAGCACCAACCGCACAATCAAGTAAGCTAGAAATGGTTTTGATATCGCTTATGACCAGTAAGTGCGTGAAGTCTACATAATTTGTTTCGTTGGTCATTTGGCAAACAAGGTTCTACTTGAATGATATTATATGGATACATTATTTATATTTAAGTCAAAAGCATGACGCAAAGACGTAGCAAACAAGCCGGAGCTAGGTGATGATGTCAAAATGAGACTAACCTTATGTTTTCTAATTCTACAGTCTTGCTAATCGTTTGGTCGGAGGGCTGGCTTCAGAGAATGTGCGTTGGGCTGAATCTGTTGAGAGCTTTAAAATACAGGCGAAGACACTGCCCGGTGATGTGCTGCTTACAACAGCGTTTGTGTCATACGTTGGCTGTTTCACCAAGAACTACCGTCTCGATCTGATGGAGCAACAATGGCTTCCATTCCTACACAAACTCTCCGTGAGTGTTAAATCCCAGCTTTCCCTTTCCATGTTACGGCCTGTTATATGCCGTTTCTAATGTTATAAAACCGATTACTATCAAATACTCGCCACACATATCACAGCAACTATTCCCTGATTATAGGAATCAGCGACCGTAAGTACCTTTTTTCCTCCGAATCATGCTATCGTATTCCCCTGTATAGTCTGCTGTAGAACTGTTACCCGATTCTTTCAAGCAGGTTACGATGTTATGACCGACTCAGAGAAGTCTATTGTTATGTATTTCATTGATTCTTTCTGAAGAGAACCAATTGAAATCAGACCAGGTCATCTAATCCGGTCTAGCTTTAATAAATTATTTCCGGCGCCTTTTAGGTTTCAATTCCCACTAACAACTGTGTTGTGTCCTGCTTGTTTCAGTTGGGACATGCCATTACAGGTTGCCCGAAAGTTTGTGAACACATTGTCATTAGTTCTTGATGCCTTGTAGACACCAATCCCGTCTACACCTGATATGGACTGCCTGACCATGTTGACGGATGACGCTCAAATCGCTTCTTGGAATAACGAAGGGTTGCCAAGCGACAGAATGTCTACGGAAAATGCCACCATTTTGTGCAACTGTGAGCGATGGCCTCTTATGATTGACCCGCAGCTACAGGTTCGTATTCTGTGTCACCGATCGTATGGCATCGACTTTTTAGCTTGTAGTTATGGTTGCAATAATTGTGAGTCGTTGTGAGTTGTTGAATTAAAGGGGTTAAGCCGTGGCCAAAAGTGTCCTCACTAGTTTTCAGATTCTGAGGCCTACCGTGAACAAATGGGTCCAATACCCAGCTCAATTGGAAGCATAGTTATAGCCCTACCCATTGTGCATACTTAGAGCCCTCGGCGATGCATTTTCGGGACCGTCGGCGCAACAAAATTGGCCTCGAGATAGGAAACTAACACAGAGTTGTTAGTGTTTACATTGATTTCTCAGCTTATGTGCTGATTTTTGGAAAAATCTCTTGCAGGTGCATACTAGACTTGTAGTTACACAGGTCTGAATAGAAAAAATGTGCAACAAAAATATAGAAGTAGGGTTTCTGAATGCAGTTTTTTACCTCTGTCAGCGGGCGCTGGTGCCATGACTGGGCCATGATAGACGCCCGAACACAACGGCCTCCATTTAGGGCAAGGGAAAACCCAGTGAAGCACTTCTTATAACTCCAATTTTCTCCAATATTACATTCAATTTCGAGTTTTATTCGATGTTGTGAGGGAGTAAAGATCATTACGTAACTAAGTTTTAGTAATTAAATCCCATTTTCTGTTTATTTGGCCATTCGGTCGTAATGACTGCGGAGTTGTCCCCCTTTAAGATGGGAAACACACCTCCAAAAGTGTGACGATGGCTCGATGGTGGCGTAACCCCCTGCAGTGTTTTTCTGTCATAGTGCGATACTGTTTGACAGTCTGCCTAACTTGGATTTGTAAATCAGTCACGGTGGTCATTGCTCTGCTTCCAGGGTATCAAATGGGTAAAGAACCGTTATGCTGAGAATCTAATTGTTGTTCGGTTGGGAGGAAAGGGATACCTTGACAGGATCGAACACGCCGTCATGTCCGGAGACGTAGTTTTGATTGAGAATATTGAGGAGAGTATCGACCCTGTGCTTGACCCATTGCTTGGACGTAACCTCATCAAGAAGGGCCGCTACATCAAGATGGGAGATAAAGAGGTATAATTTTTTATTCCAGTTTTTGACCATTTCTCTTGGGCTGATGTACCTGTTTTAGTTCATCTCACTACTCGGCATCAATAATCGACTAGTAACTTGTGGGGCCCTGTGTTGACGCTTGCACTTTCAGTTCTCTAAGCCGATTAGAACAAAATAGGTATTGACTACAGGTATAGCCTGCAATTATCCGAATTCGGGTCTACAGGGAATGGGTTTACTCCACTGATGATTTATCCCTGATTTATTTCATTTTTTTCGGTGGAGAAGTAGTCTGACATGCTGACTTAATGTAGCTCAACTATTTATGTACATGTGTTCTAGGTTGAATATAACAAAGACTTCAAGCTGATCCTTCAGACAAAGCTCGCAAATCCTCACTACAAGCCTGAGATGCAAGCGCAGACAACTCTGATCAACTTCACCGTCACACGAGACGGATTGGAGGACCAACTTCTAGCTCAGGTTGTGGCGGTCGAACGTCCTGATCTAGAGCAGCTCAAGAGTGACCTCACTCGCCAGCAGAATGAGTTCAAGATTGTGCTAAAAAAATTGGAAGACGATCTGCTGGCTCGGCTATCTGCTGCTGGTAAGAGGGAGAGGCATCTGTATTTCTGTATAAACCATTCCTATGAATAACATGAGTCAGTATCCTGATCTCAAGCTCAGAGCAAACAACTCCGCATTAGCAGCCATTCAATTTACGGAGTTGCCTACCTTTTTCATAAACCTGCCAGGGAATTCAATGAAACTGTTCCGTTTTGATGATATCACAATGTAATGACACGATTTGCAGAATCAGCCCTGTACTGGGGACTGATTGCGAATCCATGTATTCATCCTAATAGGATACACCCTAACTTTTGTTGCGATATCTTCTTGAACCATTTATATGATGAGTTGACTTCACTGTTTTATAGAGGGAGATTTCCTCGGTGATACAGCGCTTGTTGAGAACCTGGAAACTACAAAGAGAACAGCCAATGAAATTGCTGAGAAGGTAGATCAGGCGAAGATAACTGAAGTAAAGATCAATGAAGCTAGAGAACACTATCGTCCCGCCGCTGCCCGCGCTTCTCTGCTCTACTTCATTCTCAATGAAATGCACCGAATCAATCCCATGTACCAGTTCTCACTCAAGGTATGGTAATACTCATTCAATAGTAGCTCACAGGTATAGTAATCAATAATCTCATCAAGCATTCAGAAATAATATAGACCTGTACGAAAATTGAATCTGTCACAAGATGTGTCATGAAAAATTACGCCAGACCATCGAAGGGGCACAAACTTTGTCCCCTAGCGTCAACAGTCTACTTATCATATAGCTGACATCAGCAGAATATGGATTAATTGGGGGTTAGATGACGCATGTCACAATTTCTTCAATCTGATGAATAAATATCATTGATTTGGAATAAAAATGTGCGAATTTATATGTCTGTTGTGTAGCAATTGAAGTAATACTATGCATCTCATCCATTTTTACAGGCCTTCAGTATCGTGTTTGGTAAGGCTATCGAACGGGCTGAACCTGCCGAGGATGTCAAGGGTAGAGTTCTTAATCTCATTGACTTCATCACCTACTCTGTGTATATTTACACCAGCAGAGGATTGTTCGAGAAAGACAAGCTCATCTTTGTATCTCAAATGTGCCTCACTGTAAGTATTTCCATTATGAAAAAAACCAAATGATCATCAAAAAGTGTGGCTATTTTCTATCATATTGTGCTAGGTTCTATGGCACGTGATACACAAGTGATCAGAACAACTTGTTAACATGTATATGATTGTTTTTGTTACAGATTCTGACTATGCAGAAGGCTATCAACCCGGTGGAGTTGGATTTTCTGCTGAGGTTCCCAGCCCAGCCAAATCTTACCTCACCAGTTGATTTCCTCTCTCATAACGGTTGGGGAGGAATCAAGGCACTAGCCGCCATGGAGGATTTCAGAAATCTTGACAGAGACATTGAGGGTTCCGCCAAGCGGTAAGTCTCTTCTGCCAGAAGCTAAGCGAGGCAACCCCTAAGTGCTCAGATAATTAGATCCCTAATCTACAACAGTATGATTAGGAGCTATCCCCACATTAGATTTTATACAAGGAATCTTATAGGGTGAGATAACTAGATGAGAAATTTTGACTCACAGTAGCTAGTCAGAGTTAAAAAAAACCTGGTAGCCACGAAGTGTGAGTGTTTGCGAGCCATGCCTTAGAATTAGGGGAAATTAACTTCCAGTAGTTCAGTGGCCAGAGCACTGGCGTTGGGAATGTGACATTCTGTGTTCAACCCACTGCAGCAGTGAGAGCCTTGTGCCTCGAACAACTCCGACCTAGCTTCCGGTAACACAGTAACTGAGCGTAATAATGTTTTGGTCAGGTGGAAGAAGTTTGTTGAGTCGGAGTGTCCCGAGAAAGAGAAGTTCCCTCAGGAATGGAAGAATAAGACAACTCTGCAGAAGTTATGCATGATGCGAGCTCTCCGACCAGACAGAATGAGCTATGCCATGATTGATTTTGTCGCTGAGATGCTTGGCACAAAATATGTTGAGAGTAAGTTCTCTCCCTTAGAATTTTTAAATAACAATTATATTAGTGACTGGTTAGTGTTGCTGGGTGTCATGGGGTTCCTGTCTTAGTTCTTTCATTCTCCTATGCACTTTCGACCAGTGTGTCGGGTTATTGATGCATGTATCATTGCGCAATTTCGTAGCCTAGAATTATTGAACATGTCATAAATTGTAAGGGTCTAGTTTCTGGCTTTCAATATCAAACTGGTGCTTTACAGCAGTTATTACCTGCACCTAATTGTGAATCATGTTTTGCAGACCGATCTATCGAGTTTGCCAAGTCATATGAAGAGACGGGACCATCCACTCCAGTATTTTTCATCCTCTCACCCGGTGTCGACCCGCTCAAGGATGTAGAAGCTCTTGGCAAGAAACTCGGCTTTACTTTCGACAACCAAAACTTCCACAACATCTCCCTGGGACAGGGTCAAGAGATTGTGGCTGAACAGGCCATGGCCCTAGCTGCCAAAGAAGGACACTGGGTTGTGTTGCAGGTTAGCATATCTGTTTTTTTGCTTACACTTAGCTCGAAGTTCATCAGAATGGCAGGGTGATAGTTGTCACACCAGTATCACTGCGGGATCACAGACCTTGATTAATACAATGGCCAGCATGTCAAATGTCTAACCACTGCTCTGCTGAATCCTATCTGATTTTTATAGCTTTGTGTATGCTGATTCACTGTGAGGTCACGGACCTCTATATTTACCTCTGCCAATCTTATGTAGAATGTGCATCTGGTGGCGAAATGGTTGTCTACTCTTGAGAAGAAGTTAGAAGAGCATGGAATGGAAAGTCATGAGTCATTCAGAATGTATATCTCTGCTGAACCAGCCCCTATGCCCGAATACCATCTCATTCCACAGGTGGGTATCTTTGCTCTTCAAATGTCCGACACGAAGTCAGTCTGTAACTGAAGGCCAGAGAGGTTCTCGAAAGAGGGACAATAGACAAAAATTTGGCATCACATTTCTACGATTCAGAACTAAAATGAATGCATGTACTATATATAAAAAAGACAATTGCAATATTGAAACTGGAAAAACAATTTTAGATCGGCATTTCCAACATGCACACCTGTCAGTGCATTTTGATGATGCACTGAAGTTAAATAATTAATAAATGAAATTGTGCAGTGTAACTCTGTCCCTTGTGGCATTAGTGATTCTGATTCCATCAAATCAAAATTTGCATATCCGATTCAGAAAAAATTAAATGAAATAATCTCCCCGTGTCAGTCATGCCTGCCATTGGATGTGCTGTGGTGGAAATTACTATCCCGGGGCGCTGCATTTATTAACCAACACAGTGTCAGCCCGCATCAAACATTCGCAAATCAACCAGAAGGCAAAGCCTGCAGAGTAGAATTTATCAACATGATTAGTACGCCATAGTGTTAGTTGAGCTTTGCGTCGGGTGTGCCATATGGCATAAGATTGTCATGATGACTGACCCTCTTCTTATATTACCAGGGTATCCTGGAGTCAGCTATCAAGATCACAAATGAGCCACCTACAGGAATGCAGGCCAATCTCCATAAGGCTCTTGATAACTTCAATCAGGATACATTGGAGATGTGCGCTAGAGAGACAGAGTTCAAGGCCATCCTGTTTGCCTTGTGCTACTTCCATGCTTGCGTTTGCGAACGCAGGAAATTTGGACCACAAGGTACAATAGTTACACCGTTTGCGCGTATACCACTAACATTATGCCACTTTAACTAGTCGATCAGTGTCTTGTTTCCTTTTCTGGCCATTAGGGTTTGCAGAAATTGATTTTCTGAGTCTTTTGATTCAGCGTTCCCAAGGTGCGTCATTAGGAGACTTTCTGCTTGCACCCACGTGCCCCATAGAGAGGGTAACTTTATGGGTAGGCCTCCTATGTATAATGTCGGGATCTGAAACCAATGAGGGTGTCGCCAAAGACAAAGGTTTTGCCTGAAATGTGAATCGAACCAAGGACCCCAAGTAAGGCCCAGTATGCTACCCACTATCAGCTATCACCTCATCCGTAAGTAAATGACTTGCTTTTCGCAGGCTGGAATCGTGTTTATCCATACAACACTGGTGATCTCACCATCAGTGCTATGGTGCTGTATAACTATCTGGAAGCTAACGCCAAGGTGCCATGGGAAGATTTGAGATATTTGTTTGGTGAGATTATGTACGGCGGACACATCACTGATGATTGGGACAGAAAGCTCTGCAAGACCTATCTGGAGGAATACATGCACGCTGAGATGGTAAATTCAGTAATATTCAATGGCAATGTAATAACATACGCGCCTCAAGCGTTCAGAAGTTCAATTTATTTGTGACAAGTATTATAGTAATGACAACCATGGCTGAATGTCCTACATGTCAACATAGCTTGCGGGGATATGATGCCGCGTGCTGCTGACTGATGGAAGGTATGGCATTTCTATGTCCACAGGGAATATCGAATCCATAATTCGCATGGTGAAAATTATACACTCAGCACTATGACACATTGTCAGTGTATTGTTTATGAAAGGTTATGCAGTACAGAAATACAAGCTAGTTTGTGGTCCTCATGAGGCACTGTTTTTTCTCACAATAGGAGCTTTATGTGCTAAGGTAGCATACAGGAAAAGCAGCCAGCCCAGCGTACACGCAAGGCGAAGGCCTGAAAAACTTTGATGTCGGCTACAGATGTGTATTAATTTTATTTATACTGCTTAATGAATGACATATAATAATCAATTGAGATAACTGTAATTACCAGGCAGTCATTACGATCCAGCATGTACTACAATTACTCATAGCTGGGAAACAGCAGGGTCTGCATCCCAATATCTCTTCCGAATTCATCACATAAAAGCAATGCTGACACTTGATAATCAATGCACTTTCTTCACTCATTTGTAGTTGGAGGGAGAATTGTACCTCGCTCCAGGATTCCCCATCCCACCCAACTCTGACTATAAGGGCTACCACGCCTACATAGACGAATGCCTACCGACTGAATCACCATACCTGTATGGTCTTCACCCCAACGCTGAAATAGAATTCCTCACCACCAACTCAGATAATCTCTTCAAGACGGTGTTTGAGATGCAGCCGAGAGATGCGAGCGCCGGAGCTGGCGGCGGCGCCACTAAAGAGGAAAGAATCAAGCAGGTTTGTTACTCAAAAGCGAAATCATTGAAAGATTACTATATAATTTCTCTGAGGTTTCTTGTTATGGAAGCAATCAATCTGACCAAATGGAGAAGGGGGGAATGTTGTTTTCTTGATGAAATTTCTTGTAAACTGGGCATACTCATTGTATGTCTGGTATGAGAACTGTGGGCTAGGTTTACAGAAAGAAAAAGCTCCGCGTAATCAGATCTGCTAACAGGTTGAGTAAGAGATCTCCTTGGGGGAAAAGCAGATTGGTTTTCTAAGAATTTCCCAACTATTGACAGAGTTCAGTAAAAATGCGTCTAACTTACGAGTATACAATGTTTGAAGTGAAATTCTCCGCACAAAGTCACATAAGTCATGAAATGGAACTCTCCCATCCACAACAGGATGAAAAATGGAGCCTGGACTGCTGTAGTGCAAAGACAATCCTCAAGGTGATGTAGAGGTCACTGCATCTTTTTAGATTCTTGATGAGATTATTGAGAAATTGCCAGAGGAATTTAACATGATGGAAATTCAAAACAAGGTCCCGCCGGAGGAGCGAACTCCCTATGTGATTGTAGCATTCCAGGAATGCGAGCGTATGAACACCTTGACCTCGGAGATGAGAAGATCGCTTAAAGAGCTTGACCTTGGATTAAAGGTAAACTTACTGCAGTGATGTTTAACTAGAAGTTCTACCTATCTATCGCTAGTCACATAAATTTACTATTTCCTTTGTATCTCCATGACAAAACAGCTGTCTGGAGAGGTTTAGAGTTTTTGACTGAGCGTTTCCCAGGGTGCCTAATCAGAGGACTTGCCCCATGCCCCATAGAGAAGATAGCTCTGTGCAAGTGTCTCCTTTATTTACTGTCGGGATCCGAAGCCGAAGGCTGGTATAAGACGCTATGATGACCTTCTATACGTGTAATTTACTGGTTTTTTTACAGGGTGAGCTCACCATCACCAGTGATATGGAAGACCTTGGTAATGCCCTCTTCTTGGACTCGCTACCAGAATCCTGGACAAAGAGAGCGTATCCTTCTCTGTACGGCCTGAACCAGTGGTACGCCGATCTTCTGCTGCGTATCAAGGAGCTGGAGAGTTGGGTTAGCGACTTCCAACTACCCGCTGCCGTCTGGCTGGCTGGGTTCTTCAACCCACAGTCCTTCCTCACAGCTATCATGCAGCAGGTACTCTTATCAAACTCCGGTTTTCGGCCGTCTACTTTCTCTTTTAATGCCACATTGACTTTCACCGCATTACAAAATTATCCTGGTGCTGAGTCATCAATGCAAAGTTCTCATTCTCAAACCTTGAAATGTAGAAATTTTGTCATTACCCTTGCTTATTCAGTTCCGTTTTACTATTGGGAGAAAGTGTATTTCCACACTATCGTTTTGTAGTGGCAGTTTTATGTTGCAAAATTAGAAATCAGACCACCGCTTTATCCCAATGAATAAACTTGAAATAAAATTCAAATCCCAATTTAGAGTCCCAAAGGCATACATTAGAGTTGGTCATATAAGTGTGGTTTTCGTGGAAACAGGGACTGGGACCCGGCCTGTAAAAGAGCTAATAAGTGGATAGGAAGATGAGTGCTAGAACTCTGTAAATTTTTTAGATGGCTCGTAAGAATGAATGGCCTCTTGACAAGATGGCGCTGCAGTGTGACGTAACCAAGAAATCGCGAGAGGATATGAGTGGACCACCGAGAGAAGGTGCCTATGTACATGGACTGTTCATGGAGGGTGCACGCTGGGATACGCAGACAGGAATGATGGGAGAAGCGAGACTAAAGGAGCTCGCTCCAGCCATGCCTGTCATGTTCATCAAGGCTATACCAGTGGACAGGCTTGAAATGAGAAACATCTATGAATGCCCTGTGTATAAAACCAAGCAGAGAGGTCCTACCTTCGTCTGGACATTCAACCTTAAGACCAAGGAGAAGCCGGCTAAATGGGTGATGGGAGGAGTGGCTCTTCTGCTTCAGGTGTAATTGTATTAGTCCGCTTGTGCTGCCAATTTACTATAACGCTGAGCCCCAGACCCCATCCATTAAATGGGATGTGTCATTTATGCCGAAAGTGTGCGAAGTAAGGCTGGGGCGTATGGACTGAAAACTGATCATTTAGCTCATTTAATAAATATTGTGATGGCAGTGCCTATTAGCGGTGGTGCGTGCTTGCAAGTTGTGAATGGTTATGTATATGGTAATTAGTCACCAATTATATAGAACCTTGTTGACTAAATAAAATAATTAGACTAACTTAATTACTGAACCAGCTGCCCTCAGCGAATTCTCGTATGACACAATAGACATGCGCGGCAGGTGGGTGAAAGAATGGGATAGTTCGATTCAAGAGTTATCCTACATGATTAACTAAATTATGTCTAAATCTACCGTTTGATGAAAGTAATCACAGATAGTGAAGTTCTAGCCTTCATCCAGCGATGAACTTGCAATTATTATGATGAAAACCATAGGTATTGGTCATTATTTATTAGCAAACTAATCAAGATTCCAAGCTCGATCAATTAACACTGAGGTAAATAATCAACGAAACAATGGTAAACTCAACTATAACTACGGTTTATCAGGATCCCTTCCTGAAGATGTGGTCAATGGGGCTTCACTCGCATGAACTGCGGCTCCGTGGTTAGAGTACTCGCTACTGGGGCTAAAGGTCTCGGATTCAAAACGGCTGGAGCACAAGATTTTTCAAAAACTTTCTCTCTGTTCACCCAGTAGGGAATGGATACCCGGCGCTCTTCGGAGCTGGAGAAGATCAAGGGGATGAGAAGGAGGAGTGGTCCCCCCTGAGTTACACAGTTGTCTCTCTAGTTGACTCTCTAGTAGCCACTTTCCCACACAGCCGTTGGCTAAGAGACAACCTTTACACGAACTGTTTGGTTTGCCAAGTCCATTTTGTAATGCGTGTTGCCCTGTAGATACAAGGTGTTACAATATTCACTTTTAACATAATGTCGTAATAACCTGAGCAGCGAAATGATGAACAATGTGGCCCAGTGAAACCTAATAATATTGTATGCGTAGACAATGCGTGCTATCAATGTTGTTTCACCAATGGTATCTAGAGAAAGGTAAGATTTTTTGTACAAATACCCACATGCTCCTTGTGGATCTTTTAACTGTACTGAGGCAAATATCTTTATTAAATGCGTATCTAATTCCACGTACTAACACAAAATGCCATCTCAAAGATGGCAAGAGCAGTCAACACCTGTGATAGGATGAAGCTATGCAGCACATCCGACCATAAAGTGCATGTATTACAAGAAACCAATCTCTACAGCAATTAATTAGTGGTTGAATTTAGTCAGAATAATAAGAAAAGATTGAATTCTCTAAATGGCGAACCACTTGGTTGTGCATTTGATTAGAAGAAGTCGGTAGAGCACCATCCCATTTGATTGTCTTCATTACTTTGGTATTCATCTAGCCAATTATATCGCATCGCACAAGTCTCCCTATGATGAAAGAAACACTAATTGTGAGAGTCGGGTGCATGCCTACTGATTGTGTCTCCGCTGGTCTGACACACGGAATATCTATTATCATTTCTATTATTCTCATTTATCTAAGAGCATTATGATTAGCAAACGTGTAAATAACAATTTAGCCTTGATTGCCAAGTGCCTGCCCCTAATAAATGCCTTCAATATGATTAACTCGCATTGGTATAGCATTCAGTCAATGGCAAATCCTCAATAGTAACGGCTGGGTATAAGTTTCTTCTGCGCTTAGCATCGGAATCCATTGCCAGTAAGTATATTATGAGTGAGGGAAATAATACAGTCAAAGTTAGTCGTAGTCATCAGCTATACAATGAGTTTCTATGTTGTTTCCGCTCTTTAGTTTAGTCACTTAGTGCTACAGTTTTATGAAGTCGATTTTCAGATACAAGTTTATTCTGTTGTATTTGAAATGGTGACTCAGAGGGAAGTTTAAGCTTCTTATAGGAGACTCCTACAGGCGTTCATTATGTCTATGCTACACATCAATCCTCTGTCCTGCATGTCATTGTGTCAACATCATCTGCTGGAAATCATCATCTGTATAGTGTCACTGATTGTAATATCCCTTTGATATGAGGCACAAGCTGTTCATAGATTGCTTTTTCAAATGAATAGGAAATAAATTTCCTGGAGAAGATTGTTCAGGATGTGAACTGGTCATCATGTCTAGTCACTGTTAGATGTTATCTTTATTAAATTTCTTTATTAACTCCTGACTCTTTGACAGCTAACATCCTGTCTGCATGCCATCTCAAGCAGCAATCTACAGGCTTCATCAATCTTTATACCATATGTGCCGTCAGTCATATAACTTCAGTCAGTGTCCAGTCTGTACTGACTGCTCAAACTATCCTCTCATGTTTCATTCGGTGAGTGTAAGCAGGTTTTAATTGTTCTGTGAAATGTGTCGCCTATTTTCGCTTGGTGGCATAATGCTTGATCACACGTGTCAATCCCAAGCTATAGGTTGTACGCCAAGCAGTTGAACCAATGAGACCAGTGAACAGAATTTTCACACATTTATAACCTAGCAGATTAATTTTCTTCTCTTAATTTCAGAGTGGGATACAAAGCTGTCCTGGTAGAGCACTGAGTGAGTAATCAAAGATAGGGTAACAAAACAATCACTGGAGCAGCGAGTATTCTGAGAGAGTTTGGTAAACAAAGCGAAATGATGGAAGGAAATGTATGTGCTGGGTGTAATGAACTCATCAAGGATAAATACTTGCTGAAAGCTGTAGGCCAACTCTGGCACGAGGATTGTCTCAAATGTTCCTGCTGTGACTGCAGACTAGGAGAAGTGGGCTCAACATTATTCATCAAAGCTAATCTGTTCCTGTGCAAAAGAGACTATCTGCGGTAGGTATACCATCATTTTTAAAATCAAATTCAAACAAACCCAGGCAATAATTTTACACCACTGCAGTGTACTAAGGAGCTTTCCATTATGAACTGCGCAGACTGCCAGCCTTGTTTTCAAATGTCAAACCACAATCGCACTTCAGGCCATATATTCGACTAGAATCAAATTCTAATTGACAAATCCTATATGTTAAGCTATAGACAGGTCCATTATGAACAAGGGACTGACCCTGAGGATAAGACACTGGTTGCCGTCTCAAGCATCGCTATCTCATCAAGCCAAATCTCAATCAGAAAATATACCCTGTTGTTACGACAAAGGGTTTCAATCCTT
>Ga0224501_10001252_pt1 | contig 19687 bp, 18 predicted proteins | sample SF_Oct11_sed_USG_4_FD_169105 | JGI IMG/M metagenome (GOLD analysis project Ga0224501, IMG submission 169105) | Sediment microbial communities from San Francisco Bay, California, United States - SF_Oct11_sed_USGS_8_1 | ecosystem: Environmental > Aquatic > Marine > Sediment | place: USA...
CTTCACGGTCACGGGCAGACAATTCATAACCTTCTTTGAGAGTCTGCTAACGCCGTCCGGCGAGGCGACCTCTACCTCTATTGCTTGACGGGTCTGTTCTAGAAGCCTAGACATAGCGAAGGACGCACATAGAGCGTCGGGGTCAGCATTCTGATGACAGAGGAGAAGCACGCGTTTGGCCTGGACTTGATCCAGAAGGGACGCTATTCTTTGGAATGACATCCAATCTTCCTCAAGAACTCCTCAGCCGAGCTGAAGGCTGCATCGACTGCTCCTCTAGTCAATCCCTTGACATCCGTATCCCTAAGTAAGGGTGAGAGTCTTACCTCAACATCTACGTTTAACGTTAGGCTTCCCTCTCCTCCCGCCTCAACAGTAATGTTCAGGTCAGAGACCTTCCGCCATGGTATCTTCGATTTGATGTAATCCCGAGCGGCCTCCTCAGCGATCTCACATAACTGCTCCAATTGATCAGAAGAGAGTGAGTCTGCCAAGCTCGCCAAAAATTCCACCGTTAACGTGGAGCCGAGAGCGGGCGCAGATCCTTTTGAAGTCTTTCCTGCAGCTCTTTCACTTGCCTTCTCAACCGCTCCTCCTGTTTGCCGAGCACCGAGACTCTCATATCAGAAAGTTCCTTTCTTTCTTTCAGCTCGCTGGTTACTGTGGGCTTGGCCGATTCTATCAGAAGCGAACCTATGGATTTGTAGATGACGGTATCGTCGTCGGCCTTCTCAAGTTCGCCCAGGGCCTGATCGATCTCGAGTAGCTCAAGTTCGAGCTGCTGCTTCTGCGTTAGGACGGTCTGGAGAGTCTGTTGGAGCTGCTGAAGCCTAAGTAGACGTTCTTGGACAGCAGGCGGAAGTTTGGAGATCTCACTCATCAACGATCAACCCATTTTGATCACTATTCTTTCCACGTTCTAATTAAGTATATTGTTCAGAGTAGCATTCCTCGATAACCATTTTTAAACTCGCAGTCCAACATTAAGGATGGTCGGACTAGTCTATCACTGGATACAAACGGGGAATAGCAAATGTCGATTATGAAGGATCCTTTGTGCGGGATGCCGTTAGATCCTGAAAAGGCGAAATACAAGGTTGAGGTTAGAGGCAGAATCTGCTGTTTCTGCAGTGAACGTTGTATGCGTCTTTATCTGGAGAGGCCTTACATCGCGTACTTCTCCATGGAAGTGGGCATAAAGAGCGAAATTCCGACCTATAGTGGTGGGCTAGGAGTCTTGGCCGGAGACACGATCCGATCTAGTGCAGATTTGAGAATCCCTCTGGTTGCAGTTACTCTTGTCAGTAGGAAGGGATATCTGAGACAGGAGATAACCGATCGCGGAGACCAACTGGAATACCCCGATGAATGGACGCCGTCAGAGCATATGGATTTGCTGCCTGCTGAGGTCAAGATAAGGACAGGAGGCAGAGATATCAAAGTCGGAGCTTGGCTGTATGAACATACAAGTCTAACAGGCGGCATGGTTCCTATACTGTTTCTTGACACGGATGTTGAGGGAAACGCGCCTGAAGATAGAGACATCACAGACTTTCTCTACGGCGGCGATAATACATACCGCCTGAAACAGGAGATCATACTAGGAATAGGGGGTATAAGGATGCTTAAAGCACTAGATTTCAACATCAGGAATTACCATATGAACGAGGGCCATTCAAGCCTTCTGACCTTGGAGTTGCTGAAAAAGAACGAAATGAACACTGACAAGGTGAGAAATCTGTGCATTTTCACTACTCACACTCCTGTTGAGGCGGCATTTGATAAGTTCTCCTATGATATTGTGAGGGCTCTATTGGGCGATGAGTTTCCAATTGACGTTCTCGAGGAGTATGGCGGACGGGACAGATTGAATATGACTCTTCTGGCTTTGAATCTGAGCAAATACATAAACGGAGTGACTAAGGCTCACACCGAATACTCGAAGAGTCTATTCCCGGGGCATCATATTCGAGCAGTCACAAATGGTGTTCACTCATATACATGGACTTGTCGCCATTTCCGAGAGCTTTTTGACAGATATATCCCGGGATGGGCGAACGAGCCAGAACTGCTTGTGAGGGTTGACGGGATACCGAATGATGAGATATGGGGAGCTCACATGAAAGCGAAGAAGGATCTCATCGACTTCGTCAATGAGCAGACGGGTTTACAGATGGACGTCTCCACCTTGTCTATAGGTTTCGCTAGGAGAGCAACAGCATACAAAAGGACTACCTTGATCTTCTCGGATCTAGAGAGGTTGCGAGAGATAAGCAAGAGGGGAAATTTGCAGCTGATCTTTGCAGGGAAAGCGCATCCACGAGATGAATTGGGCAAGCAGATAATCAGAGAGATCTTTAGATACAAAGAGCAACTCAAGGACGGGATCAAGATAGCCTATCTTGAAAACTACAACATGGCGATGGCATCCAAGCTCACTTCTGGGGTTGACGTTTGGCTTAATACGCCGTTGCCTCCTCTTGAGGCTTCCGGGACGAGCGGAATGAAGGCAGCCCACAACGGCGTAGTAAACTTCAGCATTCTAGACGGTTGGTGGATAGAAGGCTGTATTGAAGGTGAGACAGGTTGGTCTATAGGTCCGCCGCCAGATGAACCAGTCAGGCAGGATGAAAGGAGAAGGCTCGAACTGAGAGATCTCTACAATAAACTGGAATACCTTGTCGTTCCTACCTTCTACAAGAAGAGAGACGACTGGGTGGATATGATGGAGAACTCTATAGGAAAAGTCACGTACTACTTCAACAGCCATCGGATGATGCGCAGATACGTCACAGACGCCTATCTACTGTAAGTGAGCAGAATAGCTAGAAAACTGTGATTGCTCTGCCGCTTTGGCTGATTAGACGTGGCGCTGCAAGATATATCTCACCAGGATATGTTTATACCGCGAGCATAACATAGTTATATGTGGTAATGCAGGTGTCTGAGAAAGACAGGAACATTCCGTGGTCTCCAATGGTTCCTGTAGGCCCCGCAAGCATCCTTTCCATAACGATGTTGGGGGTCATGGCGCGCGTGGATAAAACAGAGTGGACGGGGATAGGATTGGTGTTCATCGAGGTGAGCGTAAGGCGGGGATTGTCTTCTGCTATAAACAAACGGTTGCACGAACAAGCGTTACGAACAAAACCATATGAGCAGCCGTGAAAGATTGACCTGTATATCTGGATTCAGCGATGAAAATGACATGAAGAAATCGGGGATAGTGATTTAATGAGTCATCAAGGCCATGGTGGACATGGCCATCAAGGTCACGCTCGACATATAGAGGAGTTCAAAAGAAAGTTCTGGGTTTCCCTCATACTCACAATACCCATATTGCTCCTTTCTGAGATGATACAAACTTGGTTCGGTTTCAGTTTGGTTATACCATTTCAGAAAGAGGCTCTGTTCCTTCTATCTTTAGTTGTTTACCTTTACGGTGGATGGCCTTTCACAAAGGGGATGGTTCAAGAAGTAAGAAAGCGACAGCCGGGGATGATGACTCTTATAGGCACGGCTATATCCGTGGCCTTCTTATATTCCACCGGAACGGTCTTCGTCATAGTAGGGAAGGATTTCTTCTGGGAACTTGTCACACTTATTGACGTGATGTTGCTTGGACATTGGATTGAGGCCAAGAGCATTCTCGGGGCTTCAAGGGCGTTAGAGGAGCTCGTCAAGATAATGCCCACGACAGCCCACATTGTAGAGGACGGAAAAATCGTGGATGTGCCTGTTTCACAGTTAAAGGTTGATGATAATGTTCTGGTTCGTCCAGGCGAAAAGATCCCGTCTGACGGCTTTGTTATTGAAGGGGAATCCTTTGTTAATGAAGCCCTATTAACAGGCGAATCAAAACCGATTCACAAAGAGACCGAAGACAAAGTCATAGGCGGCGCCATCAACGGAGAAGGGGTCCTGAAGGTAAGGATAGAGAGGACGGGCGAAGAAACCTACCTAGCACAGGTACTAAAGCTGGTGAGACAGGCTCAAGAGAGTAAATCGAGAACACAAGACCTCGCGAACAGGGCGTCGGCCCTTCTGTTCTACATTGCGCTCGCGGTCGGAGTAGTAACCTATCTGGCGTGGTTCATACTTGGCACGCCTGAACTAGCCCTTGAAAGGTCTGTTACAGTTCTAGTCATAGCCTGTCCGCATGCTCTTGGCCTCGCGATTCCTCTCGTTGTAGCCCTCTCTACCTCGATAACGGCGAAGAGCGGGATCCTCATAAGGGACAGGAGAGCGTTTGAAATGGTCAAGGACATAGATGCGGTGGTGTTTGACAAGACAGGCACACTAACCGAAGGAAACTTCGGCGTCACCGATGTAGTCTCTTTTCTTCCTGAAAGTAGGCTTCTGGAACTCACTGCAGGTGTCGAGGTTAACTCTGAACACATAATAGCGAAGGCCATCGTGGAATATGCAAAGGAGAAAGGTATTGAAATTCCCACAACCGATGAGTTCAAAGCGATACCTGGTAAGGGTGCCTACGGGAAAGTTGATGGTGTAGAAATCTATGTGGGAAGCCCGAGCCTTCTGGAAGATATGGACATAGAGATAGACGATCAGAAGATAAAGGAACTTCAGGAACAGGGCAAAACCGTTGTCTTCACCGTCATTGACAGGAAGCTTGCTGGTGCCTTCGCTCTCTCGGACATGATAAGGGAGGAATCTTATGAAGCTGTCAGAAGACTGAAGGGGAGCGGAGTGAAGGTTTATATGCTCACCGGTGATGCTGAGGAAGTTGCTCGATGGGTTTCAAAAGAACTGGACATGGACGACTACTTTGCACAAGTCTTGCCCGACCAAAAAGCAGAGAAAGTCAGGCTGTTGAAAGAGAAGGGCTATAGGGTTGCCATGGTTGGCGATGGCATAAATGATGCTCCTGCTCTTGTAACGGCGGATGTGGGTATTGCGATAGGCGCGGGAACTGACGTAGCCATTGAAAGCGCAGACATAATTCTTGTAAGGAATGATCCTAGAGATGTTGCGAAAGTTGTGGATCTTTCGCAAAAGACTTACTCGAAGATGGTTCAGAATCTCTGGTGGGCAGCGGGCTACAATATATTCGCCATACCACTAGCAGCAGGTATCCTCTACAGCATAGGCGTGACTGTGAGTCCCGCGATAGGCGCCTTGTTAATGTCCATAAGCACAGTCATTGTTGCCATTAACAGCCAGACTCTGAGAAAGTACGAACCAAAGGTAGCAGAGTTCAAGGAGAAAATTCATTTAGCAACAGATCCTGTTTGTGGCATGCCGGTAGAACCAGAAAAGGCGTACAGCAAGGTCGAGCATGAAAGCTATGTCATCTACTTCTGTTCGGGAAACTGCGAAGAGCAATTCAAGAGAAACCCCAAAGAATACCTTTCAGAGCTAAGAAAAGAAGAGCCCATGAAACATGAACATCATTGAAAGCCAAGGTTCACAGATTTCTTCGCCCTCATTCTCGTGTCTCTCGCGACGTTGCACTAAGTGCGTGGCTTGTGATCTCTAAAGAACGTGCGCCATGTTCTGAGCAATAATCTTGGCATTTCTCTGCCCAAGACTTGTCTCTGTATGTGAAGCCGCAAGCTTCACAAGTGTAGAGCCTTTCTCCCTTTAGGCATGTTTCACGGACCATACTCTATCCTGTAACTGAATATTGCGGCATTCCCTTAAAACTTCAGCCGCGATCTGACACGCACGCATATTTCTCACCTGGATCTGATGAGAGAAGCGGGGAAGCGAAAGCTTTTGCACAATGACGTTACGGACATCACGGGTCAGAATTACGGGTTGCACAATTCTTGTTAGCTTTCCGAGAAGCTGTAGGAGCGCTTTATGCGCTAGCTAAGATAAACCTCTTTATTTGCTACAGGTTCCAAGATAGGCAAGGAAAATTGGTCTTTGCTATAGAATTCTTCAGAGTCACTGTAAGGTATAGCCGCCGTCTGCCACTATGCACTGTCCAGTAATGAAGCTTGATTCGTCGCTCGCCAGAAAGCCTACTAGATTTGCGATGTCTTCGGCAAGTCCCCACCTGCCAAGCGGGATAGCCTTCTTCGTTTGCTCATACAGTTCTTCCAGCGTCTTTGTGCCGGGCGTCTCTATCGGCCCCGGCGCAACTGCATTCACGTTTATCCCGTACTGCGCCACCTCAAGCGCGAGCGATCTGGTGAGACCAACGATTGCTGCTAGCTAGCTAGCTCGGATCTATCGAAAAGATGACATACGAGTGTAGGCATTTCGTGTACTGATGAACTAGAGATAGCTGCGCATGCGGATAGGAAAAGACCTTTGAGGCAGATCAGCAAATATCAGAGTTTGAGAGCGTCGAATTCCACTCACACAAACATGGGACTGAGGAAACTCAGTTCTGCCGGCCATTAACGTAGGTTCCAGGAGGAAGAGGGATTGAAGAATAGAACGAGGGAAAGCACATCACAGCCGCTGACGGCTGAACAAGAGATCACGCGGATCAACCTCAGAGAGGGTTCTGTGGAAAAGATGAAGGATGAGGTCATTGTCGAAAGTACGATAGAACTGCATATCAACGATGAGCATTATGCCGCTTTCTTGTTCTCTCCCTCCGATGTCAAGGAGTTGGTCGTCGGGCACCTCTTGAGCGAGGGAATCATAGAAAGTCTATTAGAGATAAAGAGTCTAGAGATCTCAAAAGGAAGCGTCGATGTCCTTCTGACCAAGGAAACTAGTTCTAGGTCATCAATGGCACCCCAGCTTATACGTACTGAATGTGGCAGCGGAGCTGGAAGCATTCCTCCTCGCCTCTGGATGAAACCAAGAGGAGTTAAGGATGCAGTATCTGTGAGGTTTAGCCCCGAAATCATTATCGAGTCCGTCAGGACACTCAACTCCTCGGCAGATGTGTTCAGAAGAACTGGGGGCACCCATGCATCAGCATTGTTCGATGAAAGTGGAAAGGCTTTAGCGTTTTCGGAGGATATTGGTCGACACAATGCCATAGACAAGGTTGTAGGAAAAGCAGCACTCAAAGGTGTTGATTTCAAGAGAACGCTATTAGCCTCCACTGGAAGGCTGACCTCTGAGATGGTGGCTAAGGCGGCTCAATTGGCAATCCCTCTTATAGTCTCGATGTCAGCCCCTACAGATAAAGGGATAAAGATGGCTGAGATGACAGGTCTGACGCTCATCGGGTTCGCAAGAGGAAAACGATTCAACGTTTACTCCCATCCCGAAAGAGTCGAGAGATAATAGAATCAAACCCCTTCCTTCTTCGCAGCAACCTAAGAATCGGCGGAATAAGCCTTGTGACGGTTCTTGATGGAGGACGTGATTAGCTGACCTAGATAGTATAACACGCTTATAACTTAGAACCGAGTTTCTACTTACCAACGCACACGACGCTCTTGAGATGCTTCGTGATTAGACTTGAAATCAGCTGAACGTGAAGAGAATCTATCGCTGGTCTTCATCTACAGTGGTGAGTATGCAGAACGAGTGATAAGAAACCTAGTGAACGATCCGAGCTTCTGCAAGTCCTGCGGCCTCATCTGTGATTACTGCAAATACAATGTGTACAGCTATGTCCAAAATATCCGAGCTGCAGTACAGTTGCCAGATCCCTCTCACCTGCCAGCACTCATCGAGAACCCAACAGAATACATGCCTAAGAAGATTCCCAGAGCTGACCTCTGTGTAGCATCCGGGCTACATAAAGACCTGTTGCTGGATCTGCCATTTCATATCCAAAAATCGGGCATGAAAGGACTAATCGTACCGATAGAGGACTTCACTGAAGTCCCATCAGGCCTACGGAAACAAGTTGAGGAACGATGTCTAGAAATGAGCCTGGAAGCTGCTTTTCCGAAGCCTTTCTGCTCACTTGAGCCGACGGAAGACAAACCGTACATAACGAGGTTCATAGCCGAACTCAAAGTGGGCAGACCATCACTCAAGATTTCAACAGCAGATAGAGGCAAAGATGAAGTGATAGAATCTACCACCGTTAGGCGAAGCGCCCCATGCGGCTCCACATGGTACGTGGCTAAGAAACTCATCGGAGTTGAGGTCAGAAGAGAAATCCTTTACGACGCGATAGCAAAAGCCCATCACAGCTACCCATGCACCGCGACCATGGCTGTAGACCCAGAAGCTAAGGAGCCGATACTCCATGTTGGAGGATATGTTATACGTGAGGAAGTGGAAAGAGCGCTAGAGGAGTTCAAGGGATCAAGGTCGATATCCTCCTAGGTTCTCCATTTTGGCAAGTCTTTCTCCTGCAGAAATCTGACCCACCGGACACGGCCTTGTTTCGGTTGGCACGAAATTCATATATAATACCATAACGTTGTAATACAGGCGGTGACTGAAATGAGGGATAATGTTTGCCCTGCAAACTAGAAAGCCACCAATAGAGAAGAAGTTCTCATTTTCCGTTATCCCTCAATCAAAGAATCCTTCTCAAGTCAAGACATTTCTGCCGGGATGGCCGAGGAGGTTAGGCAGGCGGCTGCAGACCGCTACACGGGGGTTCAATTCCCTCTCCCGGCTCCAACAATCATCAGAAGAGTTTATGAGGGACCGAAAACACGATCTTATAACTGGTCCTACATCAGTGGTCCAGATAGTAGAGGGGGTCTCATCTATTGGTTAAAGTGTCAGTCAATAGATGGGCAGGAGAAGCTCTCCAAAGTCATCGGCAATGACATAACCAGAGAAACGGAGGATGATAAGAGATGAATGTTGCGGATTTGACGGAAAAGATTGAGAGGTTAAAGAAGGAGAAAGAAGCCGTCATACTTGCTCACAATTACCAACGTCCAGAAGTTCAGGACATAGCGGATTTCGTCGGAGATAGCTTGGAGCTATCCCTTTGCGCTGCCCAGACTAATGCAAAGATCATAGTATTCTGCGGCGTAAATTTCATGGCTGAAACAGCGGCTATCCTCAACCCGGATAAGAAAGTGCTGATACCGGACAGGAATGCACTATGCCCCATGGCGGCAATGTTACCCGCGGAGCTTGTCCAGCTTTACCGAAGGAAACATCGCGACGCAGAAATAGTGTTATATATCAATAGTTTGGCTGAAGCGAAGGCCTATTGCGACGCGGTCTGTACCTCAGCCAACTCAGCCGAGATCATCGATAGAATGAATTCGGAAACCGTATTGTTCGGACCGGACTCGAACTTGGCTCAATACGCCCAAGACTTTACTAAGAAAAGAGTCGTGCCCATACCCGCCTCTGGCTTCTGTCCCGTTCACAAACTATTCAACGCAGAGGAAATAACAAAACTCAGGAAAGCTCACCCCAATGCTGAGGTCATGGCCCATCCCGAATGTATCGCCGAAGTCCGCCAGGTTGCTGACTTCGTAGGCAGCACCTCCAAAATGTATAAGGAAGCCCTAACATCCAACTCTAGGGAGTTCATAGTAGCAACGGAGATAGGGCTTCTGCATCGTATGAGGAAAGAGAGGAACGACGCTGTTTTCATACCAGCTTACGAAGGAGCAATATGCGTAAATATGAAACTCCATACACTTGAGAAGATCTACCTCTCCCTAAGCCAAGGAAGATATCGCGTTAGCTTGCCTGCTGAAATCATGACCCGAGCAAGAAAACCTGTAGAGTTAATGCTGAGGATCAGGGAAACCTTAGCGTAATGGCCTATCTATTGTCCATCCTAGACTGAAGAGACGCTCTTCTGAAATCCGTAGACTGGTTGTCCTCCTCCGATTGGGGGTATTATTGCGACAACGTCGCCATCCTTCAGTCTCGTCTTTGGACCAGAAAGCATCCTTGAGTTAACGCCGTTGATCAGGAAATAGATTGAGGGATCAACCTTCTCATCATCGAAGTACAAATAGCTACGTGCTTCCTCCCCATATCTTGACGCGACTTCTTCTATGAGGTCAGCAAGCACGCTGCCTTCATCAATCTCTAACTCCTCTTCCGCACTCCCAGCCAACTCATGTAGGGTCGTGAAATATCTGACTTTAGCCCTCAACACCCACGCATCTAGCCTTGGGTTTCTTCATCGAAACTGATCATAGCACATAACGATGTTTAAACCTAACGTCTCACTAAGACTTTCTGGTTTGAATTTGCTACACCGAATCTCTGATACATTCCATAACTGACTATTGTGCATAGAATCAAAAGTGCGAGATTGTCGTAAAGTTAATATGATGGGGGATCCGTTATAACAATGTTATCGAGCGGGAACTCTATGGTTGACAACAAAGTCGAGGATCTGTCGAACGGGGAGCTAGAGTTCTATTCGCGTCAGATAGTTCTGCCAGAAATAGGTTACAAGGGACAATTGAAACTTCGGAATGCTAAGGTTTGTGTTGCCGGTCTAGGCGGACTCGGCTCACCAGCAGCCTTGCAGTTGGCAGCTATGGGTGTAGGTCATCTCCGGCTGGTCGATCAAGATATTGTTGAAGTGTCAAACCTTCAAAGGCAACACCTCTACAGTGTAAACTTTCTGGGATATCCAAAGGTTGAGGCTGCAGCCGAAAGGCTACAGGAACTGAACCCCGATATAGAGATTGAGCCTTTGCCTCTGTCCTTGAGTGTGTACAATGCTGAAGACATCGTCAAGGATATGGATGTGATCGTTGACGGGTTGGACAGCATGAAGCCGCGTTACGCATTGAACAGGGCATGTTTGAAGGCGGGGGTTCCTTATGTTTTTGGCGCTGCGATCATGACCTTTGGAAACGTATCCACGATAATACCTGGTGAGACCCCTTGCTTGGAGTGTTTTCAAGGAAACCTTGACGATGACATGCTGCCAAAATGTGCCGTTGTCGGTGTCCACCCTTCCATTCTATCAATCATAGCCGGCATCGAGGTGTCCGAGGCCGTAAAGCTGATTCTAGGAAAGAAGCCCAGTCTAGCAGGCAAGATACTCCACTGCGATATTGGAAACTTGAAGTTTGAGGAGGTGGAACTATCGAAATCTGAGAGCTGCCCAGTTTGCGGCACAGAGGCGTCTGATCCATCAATGCCGCTTAGGCACGGACTGGTTAATGAAGTTTGTGGCAGGGAGGGGAAAAGGGTCTTCGTCATCACGCCGAAGACGAACCTAGAACTGAATATCGATGATCTATACGCCATTCTGATGAGCAAAGGCTTGAACGTGAAGGTCAAGGCTGGTCTCGGCACAACATTCGATGTTGGCGCGAATGGATCAGCAAGCATCCTGAATAGCGGTATTATGATAATCGAGGGCGCTAACAGCCGAGAAGACGCCTACGGTGTCTACGAGCAGATAGTTATAAATGAATTCAGGGTCCCAAGTTCAAGCGTTGAATGAGAAAGCGGAGCCCATGATCCTCTGTCTAAGCAAAGAGCAGAAGAGTTCACTCATCGAGGAGACAAGAAAGAAACATCCCAAAGAGGCGTGTGGCATTCTTTTTGGGGATCTGGGAAGTGAAGGCCCTCTTGTCAGAAAGATCGTACCGGTCCGCAACGTGGTGGAGTCAACCACCAATTTCCGGATCGATGCGGAGGAATTCCTGAGATCACTATCAGAAGCTGAGAGAGAAGGCATGGAACTCATCGGATTCTATCACTCTCATCCTGCCGCGGCACATCCATCCTTGACTGACGCTAAGTATATGAAACTCTGGCCAGAAAACATCTGGCTCATAATCTCATCCATCAACCACGACACAGCGGCATTCATCATTGCCGACGGCAAACCTAGGAGAATAGAAATCAGAGTGGATCATCTGGGACTTCTCACATCGTACTGTACACAACAGGATGGCCAAGATTTCCAGAGTGATGAAATCACGCAATATTAGTGTGAGGGTTATTGGAACCGAGTTCCTTGCAGGCATCAAAGTACGCTCGTGCGTTGCGCAAGGGAACGTTGTAGGGTATGTCCTCACCAACCTTGAAGAAGAAACCCGGACAATTGCCTACCTGACTCACACACCGCCTTACCTCTAGCTAGCTAGCTTTCAGCGACTATTCTGTCTACAACCAGCTGGCGGAGATTCCTTGATAAGCTAGCGAAGTAGGCGCTGAACCCTGTTACGCGCACGATCAAGTTGGGATATCTGGATGGGTCCTTGTGAGCCTCAAGAATCTGTTCCTTATCAATGACATTCATGTTTATCATAGTTCCGCCCATTGCGAAGTGGCCGCGGATGAGCGCCTCGACCTTTGCTAAGGCTTCTTCTCCCTTTGCGAGAATCGGATCCATATCCAGCTGCAGCGGCGCAGTATTGCCATAGCCACACTGCACAGACGCTACTGCAGCCGCCATTGCGGTAGGCGCGCTGCCGCCTTCAAGAAAGCCTGGATCAGGATTTGCTCCTTGAGAGATAGGCGCATGAGCGTGTCTGCCATTCGGTGTAGCGCCGATCGTTTGTCCCATCGAGATCATGGAAGCCCATGAGAACAACCCAGGGATCATGTTGAATCCTGCTGGAGTAGGCTTCTCTTTGAGCAAGCGTGTAAAGGTTTGGGCGATCTTGACAGCCCATTCATCAGCCCTAGTTCCGCCGCGGCCATAGCGAGGGATGTTACGCAGCATCAGCCGCACATCCTCGGCATTCCTGAAGTCATCGTCCACATGCCTGAGCAGCTCCTCCCAAGTTAGGCGGCTCTCCTTCTCGATTCGTTGCTCTACTGCAGCAAAGCAGTCGGCTACAGTGCCAATGGCAGCACCATCCAGACACAGGTTGTAGTATTCGACCCCTCCATGAGAAGAATCCAAGCCCTTCTCGATCGGGCCGTAACATAGGAGATCTAGCACCAACTCCGGGAACACCTCATGCATGTGATCCATGTGGAAGTCGAGTCCTTCCCGGATAGCGTCGATGCCTCGTTTCATATTTTCCTCGAAAGTGCGCCACAATTCCTGCACACTCGGCTTCACGTTGCGGTTAGTCATCATCTCGCGGAAGGCAGTCTCGAACACCTTGGCAAAGTTGATTTTGACACAATCGTTTAGTGGGTATTCTCTGCCGGGAATGGCAAACCAATGACAGCCAGAGTAGATACGCTGCCAGGCTAGCTCAACCGGATATCCATTCTTGACGAAACCTTCTATGAGCGCATCGCCGCCTAGAAACTTTGGAAATCCCATCTTATCCTCGAACATGATCTCGACTCCTCTACGAAGCAGTCTTGGATCTAGCGCTTTCCAATAGAAGATGCCGATGTTGGCGGGGGCCTTCAAACGATGTATGGCTTCCAATATGAGGAAAGAAACCTTACTGGTTACGTCTTTGCCACTGGCGTCAGGACCTCCTAGCTGATAGTATTGTGTGTCATTCAGAAACAAGCAGGCAAGATGGAAGATCGCCTCTTCATCTGTCAAAATACCTGCCGCCATGTCCCGTTCATAATACGGACGTAGCCACAGGTCGATCTGGCCCATCGAACCGCTGCCGTTGTACATGCGGGCTATCATCTGATACCAGACTATCCATTGGCAGACTTCGCGGAATGTTCGAGGTGGATCAGTCAGCAACCGCTCATTCATCTCAGCCATCTCATCCAGATTCCGGCGCAATGTTGGGTTCTCCTCTGTCTTCGCCATCTCTCTTGCTGCCTCGACGTGCCGGCGCATCCAATCCTGGACTCCAAGTATGACATCCTCTAGTCCGTAATAGAAATCCGTAGATTCAGGGTTGACCTCCCGATGGTGCCGCACCTTTTCAAGGAGTCCTCCCCAGCCGAGTTCGAAGCCGATGGTCATGTCTTGGCAAAGATGTTGGGTGGCGCCGATGCCAGGGTAGAGCCCGTATTTCCTTTGTTCCTCTTGTAGATGCGAGAAATCGAAGTCTGGGTTCCAGCTGGGTCTTCGATAGCCCATGAAGTAGGCCATGTATCCGCCGGCCAGCGAACTCATCGGGTCAACATAGACTGGGTGAGCCTCCAGAAAACGTCTGAAGTTTTCTCCGCATGCCTTTGGGCCGAAGAATCCTCCGCTTGGATGGTTGCTCTTGGGCTCAAAACCTTTCATCTTCACATCTCTGACCATTTCACCGGATGGACCCATGTATTCAGTTATCTCTCTTAACTCGGGAGGTGGAAGAATTCTCCCGTGATCATCTTGGTCCATAACCCGGAGTATCTCTTGCTTCTCACGCGTCTGTTTCATCTTCGTTTCACACAGTGCTTTCAGGCGCTGCTTGTATGTCAACTCAGTAGTTGCCATGTCCACTTCTGGTCCTCGCTATTGGGTGGTTGGTTTATTCTGGGTGTTGCAGCACACATATAAGAATAACGAATCTTTAGCCTACCCAACACGCACCTTGATGCCCACTTTCCTGACCGCTACTACTAGTTTCGTCATTTTGTCTCTTGCTGGGATTCTCAAGCAGCTGGCGGGATAATCAGCCCCAAGAGCATGATACTTGCTTTCGCCGAAGCGATGGAATGGCAAAAGCTCAAGATATTCAAGATTCGGAAACGTTCGGACGAACTGGGCGATCTCCCTGATCTCCTCTGCCGTATCGTTCACTTTTGGCACAACAGGCACACGAATGATAAGCGGCTTGCCAGTCTTCGCCATCCTCGTTGCATTTTCCAGAATAACCCCATTCGAAACCCCAGTCACTTCCTGATGCTTCTCTGGGTCAAGATGTTTAATGTCCATCATAACAAGGTCTGTCACTGGTAGCAGCGCAGCTAGACTCTCCCATCGACAATTGGCCGCCGTCTCAATGGCAGTGTGTAATCCTTCAGATTTGCATCGTTCAAGGACTGCTTTTGAGAATTCGTATTGTAAACTGGGGTCTCCTCCTGAAAGGGTCACCCCGCCCTTAGAAACTTCATAGAACACTCTGTCCTTCAAGACTTCCTCCATGACTTCGTCAACCGTCATCAGCTTTCCAGTGAGCATAAGCGCGCCGGCATAACATGTCTCTGTGCATCTGCCGCAGACGATGCATTTCTGACGGAGGTATGCATGCTTGCCATCCAGCACAACATGGGCTTTTTGTGGACAGATGGTGAGGCATCGGCCGCAGCCGATGCATCTGTCGGGATAGAACATGATTTCAGGCTTGAGATGGATGCCTTCGGGGTTTTGACACCAGAAACAGTGGAGCGAACAGCCTTTCAGAAAGACGATTGTCCGGATGCCAGGTCCATCATGAAGTGAGAACCTTTGAATATCGAAGACGGTTCCTTCCACTGCACTGAGCCCTCTGGTGTCTTGGCACCACTAATCATATGACGAAAGATAAACTTTCTCGTTTCTTAGCTGCGAAAGGTTGCGCCGAAGACGGAGTGCTCCGAAGGCTCTCATTCAAGCGCTTTTCGCTGAGAAATGGCTGTCGTACGCGTCACGTGTATGGACGGACGCAACGAACTACGAGAGAAAAAGCGAATAATGCCCTACCGAGCTATGTAGGGAAAATCGAGGGGGAAGGCGCTCTATTTTCCTGTTGAGACCTTGATTTGGACAATCACATACTAAACGGACTCCATTGAGGAAAGAGTAAGGTTGGCGCCGGGTGTGGGATTTGAACCCACGAGGCCCAAAGGGCCACAGACTTAGCAGGCCTAGGCTTTTGTGCATGTTTCTGCCCCTTTGGCTACTCTGTATATCTACCAGGCTAGGGTAACCCGGCTCTTAATTTGTGGGCTTGGTCCGTTTTCATCTGTTTGGTCCCTAAGTTATTATACGTTTCGTTTGGATTCTCGGGCTTTTCCTGCGTCGCTGTTCGGCTCTGAACCGTCAGAAAATGGACCTACGGGGCATGTGACTGACGGAGCTGAAACAACGCTACCGTAAGATTTTTAATCTGAGCGAAAACACATAGTAAGTTTGAAGGAGACTGACATGTCTAGAATGAGGTTGTCGAAAGGTCTAGTGATCTTTTTACTTTCGTTTATGGCTTTGACTCTTCATCTGACTGGATATATCGCAGCTGCACAATCGCCTGAGGAATATGTCTACTATGGATATGTGCCTTCCAGGATATACAGACTTGTAAAGCGCATAGCTATATGGGGAGCAGAATTGCCGGAGTGGACTCTCGACAACGAAACCGAAACCTTAGCCACTGAGGCCTTGTTAGTATTTATAGGGAATCACGAAAACACAGCTGTCAAGGTTGAATCGATTCCTGGCAAAAATCTCCTCGCGGAGTTTGAGTTTGACAAGCTTGAAATGAAGACCGTTTCACTTCCAAACAGCACCTTCTTCAGAACAACATCTGACAAGCCTATAACTCTGATGCTGGTCGGATCTTACGGGCTTGTCGGAACGAATGCATCAACATTCAAGACGAATTCCACAATGCTACAGTATACGATAAACACTTTCTTCACCAGTGTAGAGGGAGGCTACGTTGGTAAGGAGTTCATATTCCTGGCTGTTCAACCCATGGTCGGCATACCATACAGCGTCTTCGCACTTGAAGATAGTGATATTGAAGTCTACAGCGAAGATGGATCTAAGGTGTCCTCACTCACGCTTTCAGCCAATGATGTCAAGGCCTTAACTCTTAAAGCAGGTAGAGTGTACCGTTTGACTTCAACCGGTTATGTGATGGTACAAAGCTTCGGAAACGACATGACAGGCTTCTGTGCATACCCCTCAGCTGAGGGAGGTTTCTCAGGGAAAGTCTTCTACGGCTCCGGCTTTACGCCAGCGAACTGGCACGGAGAGATAGTGGAAACCGAGATGGCGGTAACGGGGGAAAAGGGCGCCGGAATCACCATCTTCGACTTGGAGAACAGAAAACTGAGTGGACAGGCAGAGATAGGATCAGATTTCTCCTCCTCCCTCTCCAAGACTGTCCAGCCGTATGTTCGCATAGATTCTGAAGAGCGGATGATGCTAACTTATGTGATACATGGGATTGGAGGAGGCCACATCGACTCTTCGACTCCGGGTGGAGGTCTAACCTGTACGGGGGTGAGAGCAGGTGAGAGGGCGCACATTCCCGTTCCTTGGGAGATGGGTTTCGTCTTTGCATATCAGGATACAGATATGGAGTTGGATGGGACAACATTCACATTGGCTGCTGACTACTATTACCAGTTGACTCCTGGCTTGCATGAGATACACCCGTCCAAGGATGTGATTGTTTTGCTAGCAGGCTATCCCTTCGAGCCGATAAATCAAGGACTCGCCTCCTTCGGGATCTGCATACCTTCCATACAGGTGGTCAGCTTGACTTATGAGGATCTGGAATTGACGCCTCTGTCCGAAGAGGAGGGCCTCTCTACGACAACCTATATAGCAGCAGCTGCTGTTGCGGTTGTCGTTATCGCTCTGTTGGCCATCTGGAAAATTAGGAAGTAGATAGATAAGAAGTCAGCGCTAGCCTTTACGTGCTAGCAAATAGGCAGTTCCGGAAGATTCTTTATCAGTTTCTTCATATCGGCTCAGAGAGACTATTGGGAAAATGTAAATATACCTCTTAACACACAGGATAGGAGTTGCCTGCGGAGGTCGGGTCCAGATAAGAGGGCCGGTAGTCTAGCTTGGTTAGGACATCGCGAAGACCTGAAGCAGCCCTTACGAACGTCTTGTGAGGAGAGGCTGAGATCGCCGGTTCAAGTCCGGCCCGGCCCACCACATTTTCGCAGCTAGCTAGCAATTAACAATGCCTTGTGTTCCCGCAGTAGATCTGTTCGTCTTGTGATAGCTGATTCCGCAGAACGGAGCAACAATCATCAGCAGTGGGTCGTCTGCACATTGTCTGTATCATGAAACATGGCCATGCATCACTTCGATCTATCGCGATCGGACTTTTCTGAACACCAGAAGTGCGACAGCGACAAGGATCACTCCTGCGACGGCTCCGATGACAAGCATCCAAGGAAATCCTTCTTCCAGGGGCTTGATCACTAGCTCTGGATACTCTAGTTCCAAGGAGCGAACCGAGGGCAGACAAGCCCCAAAAGAGGTTAAGTATGGGTCAGACCCGTAGTCCACCATTACAAGCACTACAGTCTTATCCGCCTCAATCTTATGTAGTCCCATGGGCAGCTGGAAGACATTGTCAGCGGAAAGTGAGACTTTGGCATCATCTACGCTTATGACTGTTTCGTCGTAGGAGGCGAAGAGGAAGCTTTCCTCCGAAGGAACACGTAGGTATGCGGCTTCGCCGGCCTTTAGGCCCGCGGCCATCAGCCCTCCTCCGTTGGCGAAAAGCGTTAAGGTTGTGGGCTTGCTGCTTTCGATAAATAGGTGTTGCTCGCTGAAATGGAGGGACCTGTTTTCTCCTGCCATGATTTCCTCGTCGGCGACCTTAACTTCCTTCTTGAGGTCATAGATCTTAAGCTGCGCCTCTTGACCAGCTGCAAACGTGAAATTGAGAGCAGGTTCCACTCCTCCAGCCTGAAACCCCGGATTGATCCCACGAGCATAGAAGTACCTCCCGACAAACGTCCCTTCAGGAGAGGGAATGATGTGTGACGACCAATTTGTCATCCATCCGATGGGCGCCAGCTCGGAGAATGACTGGAGCATGACGTTCCCGGTGGAAACAAGTCTGTAGACTTGGAAAGCGTTGAAGCTGAAGTCTTCAAACCCGTTGGCGGGCAGCTCTAGATTCGTCACTTCGACCTCCGAGGAATCGAATATTGTTATCTCCGCGTCTTCCAAGGCGTAGACTGTGTATACGTCGCTTGCCTTCTCGCGGAAAGCCATAAAGAGGAACTCTCGGCCCAAGTATATGCCCTCAACACTTGTGTAGAAGGTGGCAATTGAGGCTGAACCATCCTCGACACCTTTGCCTCCAGCCAATATAGCTGTAACGGACTTGTCTGAAACAAGTTTGAACAACGTCCCATCAGGTATTGCCACGATCTTCTTCTCCAACCTGTCAACAATGAACTCGGCTAGGATCTCCAATCCCGGTAGTGACAAGACAGTCACAGCGGTCGCATCTTGGCTCCCAACGATGAATAAATCAGCCTCTGTGCAGTCCTGAATATTTGAAGGAACCCGGCCGTAATAGACGAACTCGTCCTCGGCACGTGGGCTGAACACATTGGAACAGACTGCAAGGAGCAACAAAGCTGAGAAGATGGAAGAACAGGAAACCCTCATTGGACTTAGGCCTCTCCGGTATTCAAGGAAGCCAAGAAGGATTATTTAAGCCTTGTGAGCTCGCCTGTTCAACATTACGTTTGGCTCTAACTCCGTTAGCTTCGTCTTGAGGAGGCGCCTAGCTAGCTAGTCCCAACTCCGCTTGCGCTCCTCGGAAAGTGTGGACACTGCTTTCCTAGTAACGGAGCGAACTATTTGGTGCGACGCCTCATCATTAAGGCGACTAAGGCTACGGCCACAGCGGCTATCGCTGCCCCTCCCCCTACTATGAGGTAGGTTGAAGAGAAGCCTTCCTGAGCCAGTGGGATCAGACTGACGTTTGTAGGTAGATCTATCGTCTGAATGCAAGGTATTACCACCCCGAAGCTCGAGATTCCTTGGATTGTAGGGTTTAGAGGCCAGTGTATCACTTGGACGATCACGTTCTTGTTAGACACGATCTTGTGGGTTCCCGGAACAGTTAGCAGGAAGTAGGAATCTGGTTCAAGGCTTATACTCACGTCGTCAACGTTGATAAGAGTATCTTCATAGGCAAAGATGTAGGCTTCAACGCTGGAGTTCGAAGACAGAAAGATTAGTGCTTCTTCGTTGGGCTTAATCCCCATAAAACTGGCGCCAGCACCATACCCCCAGCCATATGATCTTCTCAGAGACCCGTTGTGCACAAACGAGAAGGTTATC
>Ga0224501_10001253_pt1 | contig 19684 bp, 16 predicted proteins | sample SF_Oct11_sed_USG_4_FD_169105 | JGI IMG/M metagenome (GOLD analysis project Ga0224501, IMG submission 169105) | Sediment microbial communities from San Francisco Bay, California, United States - SF_Oct11_sed_USGS_8_1 | ecosystem: Environmental > Aquatic > Marine > Sediment | place: USA...
TGGCGGGCGAGGGTCATGCCCGGCGGGTAGAGCAAGCACCATGCCGGGACCGGGTGCCTGTAATTACAAGCACTTACGGAAGCGAAGGTGTCGGATCGGCGGAGGCCTTCGAAAATCCGCCACCCCCGCTATGAAATGCATCACAGCGACCGTGCCTCGATTTTGGGCAGCCGACGGTCGCGAAAGTGGCCGGTCAATGCCGTTGGCCGGACACGGACGGCCAGCAGCCGCCCAGCTCGCCGGTTCACAGACCCGAACGTGGCCGGTCTACGCCGTCGCACACAGGCTGTGAACAGCTGTCCGGCTCCCCGGTCCGGCGCCCGGCTCCGAACTCAATCGCGTGCCTTTGGAACCTGCAAGCAGATGCTCGAGCCGCTGCTGTCGATCACCGACCGGATGGCCCAGGCCCTGCCGCAGCTGGCCGACCTCGACCTGGCTCGCGCGACCGTCACCGTGCTGATGACCCTGCTGCTTCGCGCCTATCAGGCCGGTGCACGCGCGGCCCACCGCGCCGTAGAGCCACGCGGTGGGCTCGACGAACAAGCTCTGGCACGTGCGGCAGCCGAGCAACGCGACAGCGCTCGTGCCGACGACCGCTCGGTGCGCCTGCTGCTGACCAGGATTCACGGCGCCTACGAGCTGCACAGCCCTACCACGAGACACTCCCGGCCCCCGACGAGACACTCCTCTTTCCTGCCCACATCGTCTCCGATATCCTCAAGTCCACCGGGCCCCCAGCGCGCTCGGCACCCCCGTAGCCTTGCGGACTTTCGCGGCAGAATGTTGGGGATCACGACAGGTAATTTGGCTCCTACGCCATCCGCTTCCCCCTATCTGGGGCACCGCAATGGGCTCGGATGGGCGGTAAAGAACGCGCTTTGGTCCGCGGTTTCTGTCAATCCGTAGCCCGGGGCGCCGTGAGTTCTGCCTGTCGCTGAATCGGCACGGCTTCGAAGTCGACCTCGTAGCACGTGCCCCCCTGGGACGTCACCATGAGCGTGGCGCGAAGCTGGCGGCTCAGGTTGTGGATCAACTTCAGGCCCAGGGTGTCATTGGCTTCATGTCGCGCCTCGTCTGGCAGCCCGACACCGTCGTCGGCGATGGTGATGCAGTATCGAGCACCGGAACGACCGCGACCGGCGACGCGGACGAAACCACTGCGGTTTCCTGGAAATGCATGCTTGATTGCGTTGGTCACGATTTCACTGACGAGCAGTCCGAGTGGAATTGCGCGATCGAGATCGAGCCTCTGTGGCTCGACGTCGAGTTCGAACGCAATGGGGTTGCCGCCAACGAGATAGCTTTCGGACAGCGAATCCACCAGGCTCGATAGATAGTCCGCGGTGTCGATCGATGCCAGATCGTCGCTCTGGTAGAGCTTCTCGTGCAGTAGTGCCATCACCTGTACCCGGTCGATGCTTTCCTGAAACACGCCAGCGCGCTCGTCGCCTGGCAATTTGGCGCGCTGCAGGTGCAGCAAGCTCTTGATGATTTGCAGATTGTTTTTCACGCGATGGTGAATCTCACGCAGCAGAACCTCTTTTTCGTGCAGTGAGCGTTCGATCGCGGAGTTCACGCGCTTGCGTTCCGTGATGTCCTGCGCGGTGCCCAGCATTCGAAGCGGCTTGCCCGTGGAGTCGAACGTGACCTGTCCACGCTCGTGGACCCAACGCTCCTCTCCATCGGGGCGAACCACGCGGTGCTCGACGGAATAGGGCCTGCCCGCGAGCGCGGCGGCGACCGCTGCCTGAACCCGTTCGCGATCGTCGGCATGGGTGGTTTCGATGAAGTCCTCGTAACGTGCGGCGTTGTCGCCGGGCTCACGCCCCAGGATCCGGTAGATCTCCCGGGACCAGTAGAGATCATTGGTGATGATGTCCCAGTCCCAGTGCCCGATGTGCGTGATGCGCTGGGCTTCTTCCAACCGCTCTTCGCTCTTTCGCAGGGCGTTGACGGCCTCGACTTCGGCCGTGACATCGCGCTGGGTACCGAAGTGACCGACGATGCGGTCCTGATTGTCGGTTAGTACGACGTAGGTCCCCTCGACCCAGAATTTTTCTCCGCTCAAGCGTTGCTCATGGGTTCGCGTCTGGAGCACTCCCGCATCGAGTAGCTCGCGCCAGGCGGCCCGGCCCTGGGCCATGTCGTGCTCGAAAAAGTCTTTGGGGGTCAGCCCTATAAAGTCTTCAAGACTTGCACCGTATTGATCGAGCATCGCCCGGTTTGCCCGTGTGATCCGCTGGTGCTCGAAGATGAAATCCAACAGGGAGTCTTTCTCTTCGGGACCTGCACGGGCCCAATCCACGGGCGCGTCGAGCATCATGAAAAAGAAGCCGTCGTGGGCGGCTTCGAAGAAGGTTTGAAGGTGTCCCACGTCCTCTCGGCAACGCTCGATCATGGATAACGCCGCTTTCAACAGCTCTTCGGGCTGCGCATCTGCGCCGGAAGGCAACTCGCTTTTGCCTCCCTCCGCGAGACACAGGGAGCGAAGCTGTTGCCAGATCTCGGTGAGGGGCCCGATCGGGAGGGAAGGGCTTCGGGGGGGATGGGTCATCGGCCTGATGTCTCTTGGCTGGGGCAAGTTCACTAGGTAGGAACGACCGTGGCACGCGTTTTGGTAGTGGAAGACGAGGCGATCGTTGCGATGGACATCGAATTCTGCTTGCGCGGTCTGGGCTACGAGGTGCTCGGGCCGGTGGCGAGCTACGAGGAGGCGCTCGAACAGGTCCGGGGTCGGCCACCGAACTTGGTCCTGGCGGATATCCGAATCGCAGGTGAGGTGAGCGGCCTTGATACGGCCGCGGAGTTGCGGGCCCGCCATGGCTGCCCCGTGATCGTGTTGTCCGCCCACTCCGATTCCGCCAGCCGGGCACGGGCGCAGGCCATCGGTGCCAGCGGTTTCGTGGTCAAGCCGTTTCGACCGGAAGCGCTTGGGCAGGAAATCCGCAGGGTTTTGGCGGAAGCTCCCTGAGACGTATCACTGCGGGGCCCGTTCGGGCTCGGGAGCGGGGCCGAAGCCGGGGGCCAACATGCTCAGCATGCGCTGGGGGTTGGCGACCCGCTCGGCGGTCATGCGCTCGTGGCCCTCTGCGATCAGGGTCCGACCGGCGGCTCCCCCGAGCAGCTCTCCCAGGCGAATGCGGGTGGCGGCCGCGTACATGGCCATATCTTCGTCGTCGAAGCGCGCCAGCGCCGCCTGCAGTAGCTGCTGCGCGTGCGGCGCGCGGCCGCGCTGCCGTTGCACGGCGGCAGCGATCAGGTCCGCCATCGCCAGCGCCCGCAGCAGAGGCTCTCGCCTGAGCGCGTTGCTGGCGCGCAGGGCGTCGCGCAGGTGAGCGCTGGCCTGGTCCCGCCGTCCGCTTGCCGTGAGTTCTTCGGCGGCCGATACCGCCGCGGCACCCCGAAGCAACCAGGCCTGGATGCCCAGCACGGGGATGCGCAGGTATTGGGCGCGGATCAGGTCGCCCCAGTGCCGCTGCATGCGGGCGTAGGCGCGCTGCCCCTGGCCCAGGTAGAGGTCGTGGAAGGTCTGGCCGACCATCAGGTTGTTGTGAACCAGCTGAAAGTTAAATCTCGCGCTTTCGCGCGAGGCCACACGGTATTGCCGCCCGGCGTCCTCGAGGCGATCGCGGGCGAGCCAGGCGACGGTGCTGTAACCGGTGCGGAAGGCGGCGGTCGCATAGAGGTTGCCCGCGCCTTCGAATTCGGCGAGCAGGGGAGGGACGACGCGGTGGAGTTCATCGAAGCGCCCCATGTTGAAGAGTGTGGCGATGCGAATGCGCTCGGCGTTCATGCGATCGTAGGCGGCACCCTCCTCGTCGCCGCGCCGGTCCAGCCGTTCGAGTGCCTGGTGGCACAGCTGTAGCGCCTTGCGGTTGTGGCCCTGCAGGTAGACCGTCATGGCGCGGGCGATCAGAAGCAGCGTATCGGCCGAGTCGTCGCGCGCTTGCCTGGCGAGCTGATCGGCCATTTGGAGCAAGTGCTGGCAGCGGGAGGCTGCCCTGGGCCCGGCGGTGGCGGCGTAGACCGCCTCCAGCGACAGCGCGCGCAGAAGCCGCAGCGGCTCACCGGCCCGCAACGCCCGGCTCAGGTAGCGGGTCTGAAACTCGGCGCCCCGGATGGGGTCGACCAGGCCCAACGAGCGCGCGATGGTGAAGCAGGCATCGAGCTGCACGAGCTGGGTGCGCGACAGCTGCTCGATGCCACGCGGTCGGTGCCCGAGGCCCCGCAGCCGCCCCAGGCCCCGCTGCAACACCAGCGCCACCACCGCGCCCAGCCCTCCGCGTGTCGGGCGCATACCGGTGGCGTGCACCACCCATTCGATCTCCCCGAGTCCCCGCTCCAGGTGTCCCGACAGCAACAGCTGCTCGGCCGCCCGCCGCCGCAACTCCAGGCCCTCATCGCGCGCGACCCCGGGCAGCAGTGCGAGATAGACGTCGGCAGCCTCGGGGCCGCGCCCGCACAGACCCAGCGCGCGGGCGCGGGCGAGCTGGGCAGCGAGCCGCGCGTCGCGCTCGAGCTCGGCCAGCTCGAGGCCGCGGGCGTAGAACTCGGCCGCCTGGGAAAACGCCAGCGCCGCCATGGCGTCCTCGGCGGCGTCGATCCAGTGCTTGCCGGCCCGCGCGCGCTCGCCGGCGGCCTCGAAGTGGGCCGCCTGGCGCGCCGCCGAGCCCGGAACCAGCGCGCCCAGGGTTTGGGCCAGACCCAGGTGGTGCTGCCGGCGTCGCAGCGGGCCCAGGGACTCGACCACGATATCGCGGATGCGGTCATGCCACAGTTCGACCAGATCCGGCTGGCGCAGGCCCTGGGTCTGCAAGAGGCGCTCGGCGCGCAGCACATCGAGCATGGCTTCGAGCTCCGACGGCATCAGGCCCTGGGCCCGGCCCAGCACATTGCGCGGCAGCGGTTGTCCGCCGATGGCCACCAATTCGAGCAGCGCCCGGGCGCGCGTCGGCAGTCGCTGCAGCCGGCTGCCGATGGCGCCGGCCAGCGAGCGTGCTTCGCCGGCCTGCTCGTGCAGGTGCGAGAGTTCGGCGATGAAGAGCGGGTGGCCCTGCGAGTCGCCGGCGATGCTCGCAGCCCGCTCGTGCTGGTCGGGGAGCAGCTCGCGGGCCATGCGTTCGGCGTCGGCGGCTTCGAGCGGGCCGACTTCGATCTCGATCGGGTCCAGGGGGCCGTGGGTCGTATCGTCTCGCTTGTTGCAGAGCGCCTCGATGAGTGCGCCGCGCCGACCACCGCCGGGCGCGCCGCGGCAGGCTGCGATGAGCATGAGAGGTTGGGAGAAGGGGCCGACGAGCAGGGGCAAAAGCAGCTGGGCGCTGTCGGTGTCGCTCCACTGCAGGTCGTCGAGCCAGAGCACGCTCGGGGCATCGCGCTCGAGGCGGCCGAGTAGCTCGCAGAAGGCCACCGTCGCCCGCGCGCGCTTGCGAGCGGCATCGCCGTGGTGGCCTTCGGCGTCGTCGGGGGCGCGATGGGAAAGCGCCGGCAACGTGCGCAGGGCGGCGAACAGCGGCGTCAGGCTGAAGATGTCCTCGGGCAGCGCCGCCATCGCCTCGACGGCAGGCAGGCGTTCGAGCTCGGCCACCACGCCGTCGATCAGGCCGTCGACGGCCTTGAAGGGCAGCGCCTCCCGCTCGCGGCAGCGCGCCGACAGCACCAGCGGGTCCCACTGGGCACGCAGCTCTGCCAGGAAGTGCTCGACCAGGTGGCTTTTGCCGATGCCCGAGGGGCCGTGCACCAGCAGCAACCTCGGCTGCCTGTTCGTGCGGCAGGCCCGATAGGCTTCGTGCAGTCTGCGAAGTTCAAGCCCCCGGCCCACGGTCTGCGGTCGGGACGCCGGGAGCGAGGGTCGCACCGGAGCGCGCACACCCAGCCGGGCGAGCACCTCGGCGCCGCGCGGTCGGGCTTCGGGCTTGGGCTGGAGCAGGGCCGCGCACAGCGCGCTGAGGTCGCTGTCGGCCGCCGCGAGCTGCGCCAACGCGCGCTCCTTTGCCGGCAGCGCGCCGCCGAGCGCCTCGTGCAGCATGGCGCCGAAGGCATACCAGTCGGCGGCCTCGGCCAGAGGTTCGCCCCGTCGCTGTTCTGGCGCCATGTACCGGGGCGTACCGCTGGCGTCCGCACGGTGCGCGCCGGTCGGCAGCGCCAGCCCGAAGTCCAGCAACACCACGCGCCGGTCGGCGGCGCTGACCAGCACATTGGAGGGCTTCAGATCGCGATGCAGCGTGCCGCTGTGATGCAGGGTCTCGATCGCCGCGGCCAGCTGGGCGAAGAGCCCTCCCAGCGTCTCGGGGTCGCGGCTCCCGGGCCCGGCCAGCAGCTTGCTCAGGCTCTCGCCGTAGACCCGCTCCATGGTGAAAAACCACTCGCCCGCGTCCGCGAAGAGCTGGTGCAGCTTCACCAGGTTCTCGTGTAAGAGACCGGCGGCGGCGCGGAACTCGCTTTTGATACGTCCGATGGACTCGGGTCGCACCTGCCCCAGCAGCTTCAGCGCCACCTCACACTGCAGTTCGTGATCGAAGGCCGCATAGACCTGGCCCATGCCGCCCTGCCCCAGCTTGTGGTGGACCTCGAAGCGCCCGGCCAGGCGCGTGCCCGGCTGCACGCGCGAACGCCTGTCGGGCACCTCGGGCGTTTTCGCGGCCCGCCGCAGCAGGGCCTGAAATGTATCGTCTTCGGTACTGGTCATGGCTCCGGGCATCGGCTGCCGCCTTGCAACGGTATCGCATCGCCGGCTTCGCCATGGCGCCCGACCGCAACGAAAGCGACGCCGGCCGAGGCGGCTGGGCGCCTTGTGGCCGGCAGTGGAAGGGTGGATGCTTACATTTCTGTATGTAGTCACCGATTCAGATCACCGCGCCCCTTTCCGCCATCCGCTCCGAGACCCTACCCGAGGGTGTCGTTCTGCAGCCGCGCAAACCGGTCGACGCGCGCTTCGAGGAAATGCCGCTCGACTGGTTCGCCTACGACATCGGCATGTCGCTGGGGGCCGACCTCTTCTCCTACATCATCCTGGAGCACGAGCGCTTCTTCATCCACACGGTGCGCGCCTACCTCGAGCACATCGACGACCCCGAGGAGCGCGAGTTGATCAAAGCCTTCATCAAGCAGGAGGCGATTCACTACACCATGCACGAGCAGTACAACACCACCGGCGCCCTGGTCGGGCTCGACCCCGATCGCGAGCGTGCTCGAAACCCTGGCTGCTGGTACCGAGTTCTGGATCCGGTACCAGACACTGCAAAACCCATCGACACCCAGCTCGACTCTCGAAGCCGGGGCCCTGGACCCATATTACGAGTATCGATTGGCGGTCGCGCTCAACCCTGCGGCCTCCGGCGCAACTCTCGCAGCACTCGCCTGGGATGAGATGCACAGCGTTCGGCGCGCCGCCGCAGTCAACCTGGCTACACCGCCGTCGACGCTCGAAGTGCTCGCGAGTGAACTCGGTTGCGGCCCTCAAGTGGCCGGCAATCCCTCGACGCCGGTAATGGTGTTGCGCGAACTCGCGAGTAGCACCGACGCGCGGGTCCGGGAGAGGGTGGCGGGCAATGCCTCGACGCTGGCAGATGTCATGGAAGGACTGGCTCTCGACCCGGAGGCGGGCGTACGTGCGCTGGTCGGCGTCCATGAAAATGCGTCGATTGCGATTTTGGAGAGGTTGGCCAAGGATGGGGACCTCAGCGTGCAGGCTGCCGTTGTCACCAATGTGCGTACACCAGGAGCGGCGCTGCACGAACTCGCCCAGGTGGCCGACGAGTCCGTGCGGCTGGCAGCCGCCAAAAACCCAAGTGCCCCCGCTTCGGCTCTCGAGATTCTCGCCGCAAGTCCCGACCCCTGGCATCGACGGGCGGTGGCGATAAATCCCTCGACGCCTCCCCTTTTGCTCGAAGTGCTGGCGTTGGACCTTCACGCTGCGGTTCAGTCCGGCGTCGCTGGCAACCCGAATATTCCGGAAGCCGCCCGTCACCTTTTGAGCGCCGATGCTGAAGTCTGGCTCTGGGCCGACGCGGCCCGGAATCCCCATACCGGTTCCGAGGCGCTGGAGGGGTTCGCGAGCAGTCGGGACGCCTACGTGCGACTGGCGGTCGCCGAAAATTCCAACACTCCGCTGGCGACCGTCCTGTCGCTGCTCTATGACGAAGTCGCTCTGGTGCGCGCCGCCGCTGCCGTCCATCCCGCGCTCCCGGCACTGCCAGTGTAAGGTCCCGCCCAGAATCGAGAGGGATAACGTCGTGCTCTACGGCCCGCTGCTCGGGTAGGCCTGCACGGGCTGCGGGCGGGGCCTTGGGGGATCGAGGCAATTTCGCAGAAAAGAGCTTGCGTGAACTTTTGCGCTGGCACGGTACGGCGTCGGGGTATCGGCTGATATTGGCTATGGCTGGTGGCGCCTACGGTCTGCGACTCGGCTCTACTCGGCGGGGAAGCCGTCGATGTGAGTGTCGATCCACGCCAGGCGCTGTCTCAACCAGCTTCGTAGCCTCGTGACTTCTTCGCCGAAGGATGCGACGGGGTCGAAGGAGTAGGGGGCGTAGATGAAGCTGAAGTCCACTTCCTCGATCGGCCATAACTCAAAGTTTCGCTCTACGGCGTCGGCATCCAACGTATCCAGATAGCGGTCGACCAGCGCCTCGATGCGCTGGCTGGCAAAGGGCCCCTCGCGGTGGAGGTGCCAGCGCTCGGCCAGGCGCCGGCGAAAGAGCTCCGACTCGACCAGGGGATCGATCATCAGCCAACCCCGGCGCGACCAGCCCTCGGGGGCCTCGTTGCGTGCGCCGCGGACCTCCGCGTTGGGCTGGCCCATGGACAGATCGAAATCCCACGGGACCAGGCGGCCCAGGCCATCGGCGCCGCGAAAGAAGTGCAGGCTGAGGTTGTAGGCGTCGATATTCTTGGAGAGCTCCTCAATCAAGACCCAGTCGACCAGACTGTCGAGGTCGAGCAGGGCGAACACCCCCTGCCCGGGCTGCTGCACGTCCCCGTCGCGCAGCGCTCGATCGAGCTGATCGACCCAGGCCTGAATCGCCGTGCGCTGCGCCTCGGAGGCGGCCAGCTCGGTCGGGTGGATCAGCTTGAAGTGGTCTTGCTCGCCCGTGCTCCAGCGAATCGAGCCTTCGTCGTCCTGCTTGATGACGAAGCGCTGCCCGCTGCCGTCGTCCCTCGCGATGTCGATGCGAGACCCGGCCCGCTTGACGCGCTCCACCAGGCGGTAGATGCCCATGGGCGCACCGTCGAGGTCGAGCTCGCAAAAGCGTCCCTCGGCGGCGTAGTGCTCCACGCCTCCGAGCCCCTGATAGAGGTCGAAGACCAGGGCGCTGCGCATCATCGAGCGGTCGGCCCACTGTCCGTCGAAGATCCAGTCGGCCTCCTGGCCCATGCCCAGCAGGTCGGTGGGCTGCTCCGTGCCGTCGGGCTGTCGAAGTTCGACCGCGTAATTGAGCTTGGGGAAGCGCTGCGACGAGCGTCCACGGACTTCGGCGCCGGCTCGGCCCTGGAATTGCAGCTGCCCGTCGCCGGCAACCACCGAGAGGCTGCAGTCCACCTTCGGGTCATCCACGATCGGCTCCTGACAGTCCATCTCGAGCCGACACAGGGGTGGCGCTGGCATCGGATGCAGCGCCGTCGGCCCCGCGGGGCCCCCGGCATCGCTCCCGGCCAACGCTTCGGTGGGGGTTCCATCGGAGCAAGCCGCCAGAATGACCAGGGCGCATCGTGCTGCGATCGCTGCGTCGGATGCCTGCACGCGGCGAGTCTACTTGTCGATTCGGTGCCTGGTAAGGCGGCCCCTCGGCGTACCCCGGCGTGGTGCCAACGCGTGCACTTCGGCGCCAGCGTGGAAGAAATATGTGTTTGATAGCATGTGCTCTCTCACATACTCGACTCGTTGACGGCGATTTGCGACGCCGTCCTCGGGGCGCTGGCCGAGGAGGGCCTGCTCACGCACGCCCAGTGCGACGCAGCGTTCGAGCACGCGCACCTGCACCGGGGCTACATGGAGGACGCGATCGTCGGGCTGGGCCTGCTGCCCGAGTCGAGACTGCTGCGTTTTCTCGCCAGCCACCATGGCTGCTACTTCGTCTCCACGGCAGAGCTCGAGCGCACCACGCTCGAGCCGGCGCTGCTCGAGCCGATCGGCCGTGCCTACGCTCGCCAGCAGCTGTGTCTGCCGGTCAGGGCCGGCGAGGACCTGTTCACGGTGGGTGATGCTGCACCCGAAGCGACCCCAGGTGCTCGCCGAGTTGCAGTGCCGCGCAGGGCGGCCCGTGCGTGGGCTCGTGGCGCTGCCCGCTTCGATCGCCGCCGCGTTCGACCGGCTGCCGGCAGGGCGGCCGGCGCGGCCTGCCATGGCCATGCCGGCGCCGCGACCGGGCAGCCCGCCGCGGCATCGTTGGGATGCAGGCGTTGGATGACTTTGCCCAGTGGTACGAGGGACTCGAGGAGGACCCGGCCGCCGAAACCACGCGGGCGCTTGGCGCGCAGGAACGGCGGAGCGAGTGCCTGGGGACGCCACAGAGCGTGAGAGTCGATACCGCGATCGTGGCCGCGGCCTTGTGCGCGAGGCCGAGCCGGGCCCCTACAGCCGTGGTCCGGTGGCTGAAATGCTCGAGCGCCGGCGCGAGGCCGTGCTTCCGGCGGACGCCCGGCGGACCCCCGCCAGCGCCCATCACCCGGGGTACGCAGTGACGCGGCGGGTGCGCGTGCTACGCGTCGACGTGGGCGACTTCCGGCTGCGCATCTTCTACGGCGTCGACACCCGCGGCGACGAGGAGCTGCTGCTGGGCGGTGACGCCGCGGCGGAGGGCTTCTACGAGCACTCGCTGGCCCGGGTCGAACAGCTCTGGCGCGACGAGCTCGCACAGAGCGGCGCATGATCGCCAGGAGCGCCCCATGAAGACCCAACGGGGCTTGGGCTGCGCTCGGTCGCAACTTGGCGAGATCCCCGCGCGCTGGTCGCCTGTCAGAAGCAACCGACGCAGTTGCCGCTCTGGCAACAATCGAAGAAGCAAACGGGCTCGACCCCTCCCGTGCAGTTCGAGCCACAGATCGAGCCCTCGGTAATACGCGTGCAGGAGCACGCGGCGCCGGTCGTGTTCTCGACCAGCGAGCACGCGCCCTGTTGGCAACGGTTCTGGGTACATTGCGTTTGGCCTGAGCCCGACTGTCCGCACGTGGTCGCGTACTGGCAGTTGCCGCAGCCGCATGTGGGGCCGGCACAGATCTCGTTTTCGTGGGCCGCCGCGTAGCCCCATGAGCCCGTCCCAACGCAGTCGGGTGCGTCGCTACGACAAGCGCCGGCCAGGTCGCCGCCGGCGATGCCGTCGGTATCGCACACGCCGTTGCAACAGCGTCCCGGATCGCCGGCGCACGTGGCGCCGTCGGCGCGCATCAGGTCGCTCGGGCAGGCTTTGAGGGAGCCATCGCAGCTCTCGGCGACGTCGCACGCCGAGGCGGCCGCACGGCAAACGCGTGTGTCGGGCGCGACGCGGTCCACGCAGTGGCCGGCGTCGTCGCAGCTGTCCGGCGCGTCGCACGCGGCGTTGCTCGAATCGCCGCACGGCGTGTCGACCGGTTGTGCAGCGTCGTCCGGACACACCTTGCTCGATCCGTCGCAAGTCTCGGCGCGGTCGCACTCGGGCTCGGCGCTGTCGGCCGGGCGACAGATCCGAACCACCGGCGCCACGTTGTCGACGCACCGCGCTTGCTCGTCGCAGGTGTCGGGCGCGTCGCAGTCGGCGTCGTTCGGGTCTCCGCAAGCGGTGCCCGGCGCCTCGGCCTCGCACTGCCCTTCGGCGTTGCACGCGTGGCACGCCTCGTCGCAGGCCTCGCCGCAGCACACATCGTCCACGCAGTGACCGCTGGCGCACTCGAAGGTCTCTTCGCAGGCCTCGCCCGGCGCCTTGAGCGCGACACACTGGCGCTCCACGCAGACGTAACCGGCGGCGCAGTGCGAGCGGTCGCCGTCCGACAAGCACGAGTCGTAACAGCCGCACGTCACCGGATCGCAGCCGAAACCGTCTCCGCAATCGCGGTCATCACCGCAGCACTGCCCGAAGTCGGCGGCGCAACAGCTGCCCTGACCGCACTGGAGATTGCCCTGGCAGTCGCTGGCGTCGCCGCAGCTTTGACACGACCCGACCGGCGCTTCGCAGCTGCCGTCGATGCAAACATAGCGTCCCGAGCAGCCCGCGGTAGAGCTGCATTCGTTCGTGTACAGTGCAACGTCCTGGTCGATGTCGTCGCTGCAACGGACCGGTGCGTAGCCCGCGCAGCTGCGCTGCGAGCCAGCGCAGCCCGAGTCGTCGTCGATCGCGACCGAGACGCAACGGTTTTCGCGGCACACGGCGTCGAGGCGTTGCCCTTGGCAGTCGGTGTCATCACCGGATCGGCCGCAGCGCGACGCGCGGGAGAAGCCCGCGGGGCAATCGTCGGCTGCCGCGCAGCACACGCCCTCTTCACAGCAGAAGCCGTTCTCGCAGTGCCCTGACCGACATGCGTCGTCGGCGGCGCATGCCCTTCCGCCGAGCTGTTCGCGCACCGGCGGTCTGGCGTGGATGCCGCCGCCGCCGCCGTCGATCGACGCGTCGCCACGGTCGGGGCGTCCGTCCGCCAGCTTGGTGCAGCCTCTAACCATCACGGTCAGAGCCAGGGCCCACTTGAAAGAAACGAGCTTTATCGCATTCCCACCGTCCTGTTGTATGCGCGGTCGGGCGCAGCGTAGCACCGAACGATCGGCACGGGCCGTCCAGTGAGGGTCACGATCTGCTCCGCACCTCGGAGCGATGCGGTCGTGCTTCGACACGGTCCCCAAGCGCGGCGCGGGCCGAGCGGGACGTACTCATGCCGCCTATCTGCATGCGCTCTGCCGAAGTGACAAGGCTCCTGCAGCACATCGAGGACCAGGGCGTCTATCTGGGCCGTAGGTAGCATTGGCAGGGGCTCAATTCGGCCAGTCAGCCAGGAGTAGGCTCAAGGTGGGTCGGAAATTAGGGGTCAGTATCCTTTCGACCAGACGACTCAGCAGGCACCAACTCAGGCGCACAGCACGAGCTGGCAGCAAGATCAGACCAACTACCTGAAATAACACCGAAATTGCTCGCTTGCCGAACAGTAACTCGGACGCCACATTCCCACGATACCTACGGTCCGCCGCCGGCAGAGGGCCTTTCGTCCTCTGCGCTCTGCCGCTGGTGCTGAGCTCGAGCATGGCGCCCGGGGGCTCAGGAAGCGTGCCGCACATCGAGATAGTTCGCCGTCTATCTTGCAAGTGCCTTTTGACTGCCGACACTGGTAGAATCGTTGCGCGATATGAGGACAGCACATCTCCCCCTTCTACTCTGCGCCTTGCTCCTGGCCTGCAGCGAGAGCGCGTCACCTCCCGGCCCGGACGCCGGCCCGTCGCGGACGGATCGTGCTAGCGGTGAAGCCTCGGATACCGAGGTATTGCAGGAAGACGGCGGACCCGGCTCCGACGCTCAGGCAATGACTGACGCGGGGCCTTCGGACGAGGATGCCGCCGCGGCCACCGATGCCCAGGTCGATGCCCAGGTCGACGCGCCCGCCTGTCCCGATGCCGACGGGGACGGCGTGTGCGATGACTCCGACGCCTGCGAAGGTGATGACGCCACGGGCGATTCCGATGACGATGGGGTTTGCGATGACTCGGACGCCTGCGTCGGCAAGGACGAAAGCGGCGACAGCGACGACGACGGCGTATGCGACGACTCCGACACCTGTGCCGGTCACGATGACGCGAGCGACGGCGATGGCGACGGAGTACCCGATGGCTGCGATGCCTGCGTCGGCGATGACGCAAGCGGCGACAGCGACGGCGACGACGTATGCGACGACGCGGACCTCTGTCGCGGTGACGACGCAAGCGGCGACAGCGACGGCGACGGCGTGTGCGACGACTCGGACAACTGCGTACCGATCTTCAACCCGGACCAGGAGGACGTGGTCGAGCCACTCGGAAGCGGCGATGCCTGCAGCGTCGTCTTCGTGCGCGCCGGGGCGAGCGGTGCCGGTGACGGAACATCATGGGACGACGCCTACGTCGACGTGCAGGCGGCCGTCACCGCAGCCCAGGCGGATCAGCCCGCGGGGCCGCTGCGCGATATCTGGATCGCCGAGGGGACCTACCGCGCGAGTTCGGCCAACGCGGCCGTGCTGACGATGGTCCCGGGGCTGGAGGTTTACGGTGGCTTTGCAGGCACCGAGAGCCGCTTCTCGGAGCGCCCGGATCCCCCGCTCGAAACCGTCCTCAGCGGCGACCACCTCGGCAATGACGCGGCACTCGACGGGGCGACCGTAGAGGCCGAGCGCAGCGACCCGGACCAGCCGACCCGCTCGGACAATGCCAGCCAGGTGGTCACTGTCGAAAGCGACACCGTGCTCGATGGGGTCGTGGTCAGCGGCGGCTACACGGTGGAAGTGCAGCTCGGTGTGGGTATCGTGGTCCCCGGCGACGCCACCCTTGTGTCGCTCCGCAGCGTGACCATCCGCGACAATGTCGGCGCCGTCTTGAATGCCAACGGCGTCGGCCTGGGCATCAACCCCAATGCGACGGTCAAGGTGGAGAGCTGCCTTTTCGTCGCCAACATCGCCTGGAACGGCGCCGGCGCGTTCGTGAGTTCGGGCGCCGCCGTCGAGGTCAGCGATTCGCGCTTCGAGGACAACGTGAGCATCGGAGGCCAGGGTTCTGGCCTCTACAGCGCCGGTGGGGTCACCATCGAGAACACGGTCTTCTTCGCCAACCAGCTCATCGGAAACGGTGGCGGCGCTTACTTGGGAAGCGGTGGCACCGGCAGCTTCCTGAACGTGCTCTTCGATTCCAACATCGGCCGGCGCGGCGCGGCGCAAACGGGCGACGCGGGCACGCACGAGTTTACCAACGTCACGATCGCCAACACCATCTCGACTGGCAGTGAGGGCGCCGTGTGGGCCGGCAGCAGCGACACCTTCGTCAACACGATCTTCTGGAACAACCAGGCTGGTGACTTCGCAAACGATGGCACCCATCGTCCCGCTTCGGTGATTCATTCCTGTTCTGCCGAGGATCTGTCGGACTTTGTCGGCGGCGACAACGTCCGGCTCGACAGTTCCACCGCGGCGCTCGGGGATCCGTTCGCGGTCGGATCGTCCGGCGAGTTCTTCCTGAAGCACACGAGCGCCGGCGACGCTGTGACCTCGGCCTGTGTGGATGCCGGTGACACCGAGGCCGACCCGGATTCCTATTTCCCCCTTTGGTCCTCGCTCACGACCCGTAGCGACGGTGTGCTGGACGGGGCGAGCTCCGACGCGATCGACATCGGCTACCACTACGCACCCTGAATAACCGATCACGCTTCGAGGGCGGTTCTCGAAGAGCGCCCGGCCGTTTTGCCTTCCAGCGCTGGTTTCGGCGTGCGCCCGAAAAAAGGCGAGCGCAAGATTCGCCGCCGGGGCGCAGATGCTCGCCCGTCGCTTGCTTTTGGCAGATGCTCGCCCGTCGCTGGCTTTTGGCGACGAAGGGCGCCACCGGGGCGCACACGCCGTCGATGATGGCGTTGAGCGTGGCGCTGGGGCGCTGGGCCTGAGCGGCGCGTTCGGGATAGGGCTGGGTTGTAGCCGCCGATGTCCCGGGCCGAAGCAGGGCTGAAACAGCTGCCAGGACGTTTCTGCGCCTTTCGGCGGAAGCTGACCACTGCCGGTCGGGGGCATTCGCCATGAAACCCCGGGTCGGGTAGGGCTACCGAAACTGCACGCCAGATCGTTTTTTCGATGCGCTGACGGGCGCGGTGGGGTGGCGGCCGCCACCCTTCCGCCGGCGGCCGCCGCTCTGGTTGGGAGGTCTTGGGGTGTAAGTCATTGAAATGATTGGCTAGCGATTTCGGCACGGCGCTTGCGTTGTGTGCTGGCGCCGTGACTGCGCCTCGCATCATCGTCCCGGGAGCCACTACGGCGCTGACTCGGCGCACCACATTCCGCAAAGCTTTTTTGGGGGAGTGGCATCCGGATGTGGGCGCGTGCTGGCTGTACTCGCTGGCCCATGCGCAGCTCCGGACGCAGGTGGCGATTCACCATGCGATCCGGGTCGATTGACGCAAGTACACGAGCGCCTTCCGGCAGAGATGCTCACTAACAATCCTGCTCATTTTCACGCCCCCCTTCTCGTGGCTCGACGGTCCTCTGTGTGGCTTCCAAAAGCATCTTCGCCATCGTTCGCACGATCTTCGCCTTTCGAAGTTCGTCCAGCTTTGGCTGTTCTAAGGCTGGACTCTGGATCGGGAGATTGAGCTGTCTCATGTGGGCAGTTCGCCACAGCACCTTGGCGCCTAACAGCCAAAGCCTCCACGGGCCGAAGCGAATCGATGAAATCGGCAACTTCGAGCAGGGTTGACAGCCGTACCCTCGGCTCGTTCGCGATCTCGACTTCGCCCGCCGAGGGCTCCAGCATCCAGCCCGGGATTTGAAGGCGCCGGCCTCGGGTACTCACCTCAACGATCGTGGTTCCCCGCCGAACGAGCCTGCGCAGTACCTCCAGTTCCTGGCCGTGTAGCGCGTGGAACCGGTAGCGCAAGGTGATCCGCGCGATTGGGGTGTTGTGACGGTCACGTTGTCGTGTCTCATCATCATCTGGACGTGACCCCCGAGGACGGCAATCTGCCGGAGTTCATCAAGCTGCTGCACGAGGACATCAGCTGCTCGGTCAACACGCTGATGGCGCGCGAGCGCTACGACCAGCCCTACGAGCTTTTCGATGACCGCCCGACGCACATGCTGCAGCTCCGGGACGGCGAGGCCCAGGCGCTTCACCTGCTGTACGAGTTTGTGAATTGTGTGGCAGCGGGGCTGGTGGACCGACCGGAGCGGATGCCGGGGTTCGTCTTTGATTTTGACCTGTGGTTGAGCGGCTACATCGACGTGCCCAAGCCCAAGATCTACTTCGGCGACTCGAGGCCGGACGTGATCCGGATGAAGGTGACTCCGCCGCCGCTTCTGTACCAGGCCTTTGGCGGGGACATGGAGCGGCTCGTCTATCACATGAAGCGCATGGCGCGGGAAGCGGTGCAAAAGATCGTCAAGGCTCGCAAGCGGCCGGCGCTGGGGCCAGAGGGAGTGATGGCACTGCATCCGTGGTCCGAGCCCAAGACCTTGCGCGAGCGCGGTGGCAAGCGGGTGCCCACGTTTCGGATTGGCATGGGCGGTGCGGTGGGTCGCGAGGTGAGGGCCCAGGCCGCCGAGGAAGTGCGTTGGTTTAGGAGCGAGCACGAGGAAGCGCGGCTTGCACGCAAAGGCGGCGACTTCGAGCGCGAGTTTCCGCATGGAACCTACAACATGCGGGTGCATCACAACGCGCCGATAGCAAAGGAGCACCCCGGGGCGTTTCTGACCAAGTCGGGACCCACGCTGGACGAGGTCAAGGCCGAGCTGCAAGAGCAGCGGCAGCGCAGGCAGCAGGCTGAGGCCGAGTGGGCCGCGGCGCTCGAGGCGGAGAAAGTAGAGTTCGCGGGGACCGAGGAGAAAGAGAAGGAGAAGGATTCGAGCGGGACGGTTGAGACGAACTCCGAAGTCGTGGATGGCGGGGCAGCACCCGTGGGCGAGGTGACCGGGGACGCCGAGGCTGAGGCCACCTGGATCGAGGGGACTGTCTTGTCGCCGCGGGAGCAGATGATCGAGCGCTCGCGTGCGTTGATGGTCTTCGTGAACGAAACCTTCGAAGAAGAGGCCGAGGTCATCTGCGAGTACGCGGAGTACGTACCGGCCGATAGCAGCGACCCGGACGAGAACGACGCCAATACCGATGTGCCGGCTCCGGGCTCCGCGGAACAGCCGCAAGAGCCCGCCCGAGGGGCGCCGGTTGTGCGCCATCGCTTCGACCGAACCGTCGGCGATGAAGAAGCCGCCAAATCTCGGCGGCTGGTAATCCTGCGCGACAAGCGAAGAGGCCGCCCGCCAGGTGGCACTACCAGGAGCGGCTCCGACCCCCCTGACTGAACTCAGAGCCCCACGGGGGCATGCGTCGCGAGATACGGCTCTCGCGGCGCGTTGGTGCGTCTGCAGTACGGCGAAAGTCGCAAAATTGGGGCGTTGCGTGAGCGGTTTGGGGGACGCGGTTCGAAATTTAGGTCTGTCGGAGGCGCGGCGCAGGGGGACGGCTCGGAATCGAAAACTGAGAGTTGTCCGAGATTCGGATTTTTTTGGGGCGGATCGGAGGGATCGTGGGGGGGATCGTGGGGGGGGAAATTAATTTGCCCGGAAATTTGCCCGCCTCCATAGATCTGGCGCAGCTTCGGTGACTCGCGTGCCTGGTTCGAGCCCGGGCACGCATTGGTGCGTGCCGGAGGCCGGATGGGGGTGTAAACTTGTAGTCTGGGTGCGTGTTGAGGGGCTGTTCAGAGGCATGAACACGCGCTCTCTCCGTTCATGGGACTTGGCCAGGCCGCCGACGCAGTACCGCGACACCAGATTCCGCACCGGCACCCATGGACGGATCTCCTGCCGGATCTCCTGAAGGGCGGTCATCTCGGACAGCTCGCCGTCCGCCGCGCAGAGGGCCTTCACTCAGGGGTAGGATCAAGGTGGGTCGGAGGGGTGGGGTAAGGGGTAACGGGGCAGCCCTACTTGCCCCAGCTGAGTTCTTCGCGAAAACGCGTCACGTACTCGCGCAAGACCGCCTTGGCAGCGTCGTCCAGACGAAACTCCTGGTCACACACGCGTCCCGTGCTGCGCTCGGCCTCGGCGATTCGTTCGATCAGCTCGAGCTCGACGGGTACGCTCCAGACCGGCTCGTGTGCGCGTCGTTTGAAGCTCGCCTGCTCGAGTTCGAGCAATTCACCGTCGATCATGAAGCGCGGCGTGCACTTCTCGTCCAGGCCCGTGGCGCGTCCGTAGAGCACGAGCCACAGGCGCTGCGCTTCCTTGGCCGGAGCGCCCTGCAGTTCCAGGGCGAAGGGCGTTGCGGCAAGGTTCGCGCCAATCATCCAGTGGCCTGCCGAGGCTTTGATTCGAGTCACGCCTTGGGGTGACGAACCGTGCGTCGGTCGGGCGGCTGTGGGGCGGACGGCGGTGGAGCCACCGCTCGTGGCCGGCAACGGCACCACGTCTTCGCCCTGCCGGCCCCCGACTTCAGGCGTGCACTGCACACTGCTGGCCATCAACGTCCCACCGCCGCCGCCGACTACGGGGCTGGCGGTGGCACGGTTGCTGCAGAAATAGCGCTTGCTGCGGCAGCTGGCGGTCCAGGTCCGCACAGTGAAGCCCGACTTGTCGTCGCTGACCTCGATCTCGTCCTCCGGGCAGCCGACCGAGCCCGCGCTTAGCTCCGCCAGGTTCACACAACCACAAAGAGCGAGCCCCGCAGCAAGGGCGGCAAACAGCCCCCGTCGACGACAGCACATGCCCGCCCTCTAGCCCGTCGCGCCGGAGACTGTCAAGCGCCAGGCAGGCGAAGGGAGCGCCGCTGCCTGCGGCTCACGATTACGGGAAGTGCGCGGGGCGGGTGTAGCCCGCGCCTTCCGAGGTGATGGGCGCCTTCGTCAGTGAGCTGTCGAGAGTAGGCTCAAGGTGGGTCGGAAGTTTGGCAACAGAAGGGGAGGGCCTGCCGGACTCTGCCCTGGAGGCGGCTGAGCGCGCGCTTGATGCCGGGCCGGATTCCGGCGGCTTGTGAGTGGACTGACCCTCGAGACCGGCGCACTGATCGCCCTGG